>WNGA01000858.1_pt1 | contig 48510 bp, 27 predicted proteins | sample 5400061 | NCBI WGS metagenome assembly WNGA01 (sample SAMN13153366, study PRJNA577476) | soil metagenome | isolation source: 100 cm soil or saprolite under grassland replicate 2 | place: USA:California | collected 2016-06-15
GTTGCTCACCGTCAACGTCGCCGTCCCGCTCAAGGTCGACTCCTGCAACCCCCCGCCCGACGTGCGCCGCTGGTGCCGCAACTCATAGGTCGGCGCCGGCTGGGCCGTGCTCTGCAAAATCACCGTCGTGAAGCCCTGCGGGGTCTGATCGTTGACGCCCAGGTTCGTCGCCGTCACAAACCCAAATTGCGTGCTCCGCTGATTGCTCACCGGGTTCTTGCTCTTGAACATCGTCGACGCAAAAAGCGTCTTGCCCGGCAGCGAGAAATCGTAGCTCACCGGCAGCAGCACCGAGGTGTTCTCATTGCCGTTGTTGGGGATCAAATCCAGGCAGCCCCCGCCCGGCAACGGCCCCACCCCGCCAATGGGCGATTCGAACATGCCCGGCGGCGTCAGAAACGCGCCGTTGATCCAGTTGTTCCAGGTCAGGTAATAGGGCGCGTTGGTGAACTGCAGCGGCGTGTCAAAATCAAAACTGATCCCCACGATCGGCGTCACTGTCAAGAGCGCCACCGTGCTGGTCACCGACCCCGCGCAGTTGGACACGACCACCCGGTAGCCGTCCCCGTTGTTGGCCAGCGTCACGTTCGACACCGCCAGACTCGAGCCGCTCGCCCCCGCCACCGCCACCCCGTTGCTCTGCCACTGATAGCCCAGCGACACCGGCACCGTCTGCCCGCTCGCCGTCACGCTGAACACCGCCCCATTGCCCATCGGCGTCAACTGGTTCTGCGGTTGCTGCGAAAGGACCGGCACCCCCGCCACCGTCAACGTCGCGCAATTGGTCACGCTCGTGCACGTCCCCGTCACTTCCACGCAATAGTTCCCTCCACTGGTGCTCGTGACGGTGAAGGACAGCGACGGTCCCGTCTCCCCCAGGATCCCCACCCCGTCCTTCGTCCACCGATAACTCAACGGCCCCGTCCCCCCAGCCGTCGTGCTGAAACTGGCCATCGTGCCCACACAGGCGTTGGCTATGGAAGCCAGCGCCGTCGCCGTGGTGTTGGTCAAGACCGTAAGGCTCGCACAGTTGGTCACGGAGTTGCAGGCGCCGGTGACTTTCACGCAATACTGATCGGCGCTGGCCGCCGAGACATTCGTCAGCGTCAGACAATTGTTGGTCTCGCCCGCCATTGGGTTGACTCCCTTGCACCATTGATACGCGAATGGCCCGGACCCCGCCGCGGTGACGCAGAACATGGCCGTGGCGCCCGGACATAACACGAGATTGGCGGGTCCCGTGGCGATAGTATCCTGTACGGTGAGCACGACGACGGCGCTGTTGGTGGCGCCCGCGGCGTTGGTCACCACCACGTCATAATTCCCCGCATGGTCGAGGGAGACCGGACTGATCGTGAGAGTGGAACTGGTGGCGCCCGGCAGGTTCGTGCCGGCATGGCGCCACTGATAGCTGAACGGCGCGGTGCCCGACGCGACCACACTGAACATGGCCGTGCCGCCGCACTCAACCGTTTGACCCATCGGCTCCGTGGCGATGCCGAGCGAGGGAACGGTGTACTGGAAGACGGTCGCCTCGCTGGAATCGTCCGCCAACGGGCAACCCCCGCAAGTGCCGCTGTTGGCAAAAATTTCAGGCCCGCCGCCCGAGTTCCATGCGCTTACGATGTACTTGACCACTGTCCCGGCGGGTTGGGCGGGAATGGCGGCCTTTGCAATGTCGATGGTGTTCCCGCCAAAAGTAAACGTGCACTCATAGGCGCCCGAGACGACCAGCGTGGCGCCCGACGCGACGCCGAAAGCCCCGGAGGGGCTCGAGCCATCGGTCGTGTAGTACACGCGCAGCCGGTCGGTGTCGAACTGGTACTCCACCTTGAATCGCAACTCGTGGGCCTGCGACGCGGTGGGGCTCAGAATCGTCACGTACGGCACGGCGCCCACGCAGGTGTTGGGCGCTCCTTGAGGAACGTCCGTCCCGGTTCGCTCATGGTAAACAAAGTTGATGGCGGCAAAGGACTTTAACGGCAGGACTGCCGCCAGGCTCGCCAGAATCGCGGCGAGCCGCATCCGCCGGATCCTCCCGGGGTGCGCACCGGCGCCGGATCGAAGGTCTTGAGAAAAAGTCTGAGCCAGTTGCATAGGTCGCTCCATTAGTGGTTCTGGATTGTTCAACTCGGAGGGCAGGGTTTTTAAAACATGGAAAAGGGAAAGATCGCAACGGATTGCGTCGCGCAGTGGAGCCTGCAAATCAAATCCCAAACAGGGCCTTGCTTAGCCAAACAGGCCGCACCGATGCCAAACAGGCTCTCGGTGTGGATTGGGGCGTCAGGTAACAGCGAAGTGTGTAGCAGAGAAGGGGGCGGTTCGGCAAGAATATTCAGCCAACAAAAAGGCCGTCCCGCATCACACGGGACGGCGCATTTTAGCCTAGACGGAACTTTCTTGTGTTCCGGCTAGGCCGCGAAACTCTTACCGCAGCCGCAACTCGACTGGGCGCGGGGAATATTGACTTTGAAGCCGCCGCCGGTCAACTCATCCGAAAAATCGATGGTCGAGCCCTGGAGATATTCCGCGCTCACGCGGTCGACCACCACCGGCACGCCGAAGAATTCGGCGGCGAAGTCGCCTTCGCGCTTTTCGTCCAGCGTCATCGCGTGCTGCATGCCCGAACAGCCGCCGCCTTCGACGTATATTCGGAGGCACTTGCCGGCGTCCTCGGGCTTGCCGTCGATCATGCTGCGAACCTGTTCGGCGGCGCTCCGGGTGAGGCTGACCACGGGTTCCGGAATGGCGGTCGGGTTCGTCATCACGGAGCAGCCTAGGCGCGCGGCGCGGCGAAGTCAATCTTGCAAGATCCGCAAAAGGCGAAGTTCAAAATTCAAAATTCAAAATTCAAAGTTCAAAGTTATCGGTCCCGCGCCCGATGCTTTTGGCGCTTGAGGCTTGAGATTTCTCTGGAGCTTTGAGCTTTGAGCTTTGAACTTTGAACCTCAGGAACCCTCTTGCAACCGTTTCGCCCGCTGGTACGTTGCCCCCATGCTTGGCACCGGATTGGTCAAAGGCTACGTCGAGACCGCGCGCAATTTCGTCGGCACTTACACCGACAGCCAGGCGCGGCTCGTCACCGTGGAGTATCCCGAGGAACGCCTGCCGCTGAAGGAAGCCACCCGCCAGTTTCCCTTTCTCGTTTACGACGGCGCCGATGCACAGGCCGGTTTGCGGTGCGTCGCGTGCCAGATTTGCGAGAAGGAATGCCCGCCCCAGTGCATCTACATCGTCAAGAGCAAGGACAAGAAGCCGGACTACAAGAAGCAGTTGCAGCTTTATCCGGCCACGTTCGACATCGACATCTCGGTGTGCATGAGCTGCCAGATTTGCGTCGAGGTCTGCCCTTTCGAGGCGATCAAGATGGACACCGAATACGAGCTGTCGAACACCGACCGCTTCGGCGGCATGTTGCTCAACAAGCAGCAGCTTGCCAAAGACAACGAGCATTACCGCCGGATTCATCCCAAGGAGGCCGCCGAATCGGACACCGCGCTGGCCGCCGAACTGGCTAAAGCCGAAGCGAAAGCCAGGGCCGACGCCGAGGCCAAAGCCAAAGCCAAAGCAGCCGCTCCGCCACCGGCGTTGGAGGGAGGCAAAACAGCCGCTTGAGAGGCGTAGTAGGACAGGCTTCCAGCCTGTCTGTCCGGGCATCCTGCCCGCGAAGGAAACCGGGGCTGGAAGCCTGTCCTACTCTCGGTCGGCCGGGCGTCCGATGCTCACCCAAGAAACGCCGCATGCACCGCCTTCATCGCCGCTTCGCCCTTGGCCAGGTCGATGACGACGCTGATCTTGATCTCGCTGGTCGAGATCATGTCGATGTTCACCCCGGCCTGCGCGAGGGTTTCGAACATCCTGGCGGCGACACCCGTGTGGCTTCTCATCCCGACGCCGACAATGGAAAGCTTGCCGATGCTTTCGGCGGCGATGACTTCCTTGAATCCGACCTCGGCCTGGATGCCGTCGAGCACTTTGCGGGATTTGAGCAAGTCGGCTTTGTCGGTGGTGAAGCTGATGTCTGTCGCGCCGCCCGCGCCGTGGCTGGCGGTCTGGACGATCATGTCGACGTTGATGGCGGCCGCGCCGATGGCGTTGAAGATGCGCGCGGCCGCGCCCGGCTTGTCGGGCACGTGGGCGAGGGTGATCTTGGCCTGGTTCTTGTCGAGGGCGACGCCGCGCACGACGACGCCTTCCATGTGGGCGGTTTCTTCTTTCACGAGGGTGCCGGGGTTGTCGTTGAGGCTGGAGCGGACTTCGAAGACGACGCCGAACTTTTTGGCGAATTCGACCGAGCGGCTCTGCATGACTTTCGCGCCCAGGCCGGCCAGTTCGAGCATCTCATCGTAGGAAATCTCATCGAGCTTTTTGGCGCCTGGGACGATGCGCGGGTCGGCCGTGTAAACGCCATCGACGTCGGTGTAAATCTGGCACAGGTCGGCCTTCAGCGCCGCCGCGAGCGCAATGGCCGTAAGATCGGAACCCCCGCGGCCGAGCGTCGTGATCTGGCCTTCGGAGGTCTGGCCTTGGAAGCCGGCGACGATCACGACGTTGCCGCCGTCGAGCAATTTGTGGACTTCCTTAGGAGTGATGTTCTGAATCTTGGCCTTGGTGTGGACGCCGTCGGTGACGATGCCGGCTTGGGCGCCGGTGAGGCTGACCGCAGGCAGGTCCAAGGCGTGAAGCGCCATCGCCGTGAGCGCGATCGTCGTTTGCTCGCCGGTGGCCAGAAGCATGTCCATTTCCCGTTCGCTCGGCAGGGGCATGATTTCCCGGGCCATCTGGATGAGCCGGTCCGTCACTCCGCTCATCGCGGAGACGACGACCACCACCTGGTCACCCCGGCCGCGATATTTGGCGACGCGGGCGGCAACGTTCTTGATGCGGTCGGTGCCGCCGACGGATGTGCCGCCGTATTTCTGGACAATGATGGCCATCGGGATCGCTGAGTCGGTTGTTCCGGCCGGCCGATTCGGCGAATGCCGCCAGACAACAAGGGCGGTGACAGTAGCGAGCCCAAGGCCGGTTGCAAAGCGGGGATTTTCCGCAGCGCTGGGTGCGGGCGCCTCTTGGAAGTGCGATGCGACAACCTCCAGGCGCGCGGCGAGGCCAAAGTAGGGCAGGCGTCTCGCCTGCCCGGCGAGCGCGCCAGCGCGAGCCGCGCGTCGGCTGCGCCGACGCGGGGCAGGCGAGACGCCTGCCCTACTTTCCAGCAGCCGACCGAGAGCGGTCAGGCACGTTCATCGCAGTGTCGGGCTGCGCCCGCTGGTTGCCGAGGGTTCACCGTTGCAACGGCAACCGCAAGGGACGTATCATCGTTTGGTCAGCAAAATCGGCGAGAATATGAACGCAGCTCGAGCGAATTCCCATGCCATGAACGCCTTTGCAGCGATGGCAGCTTCAGGATTGCTTCTGATTGCCAGTTGCGGGCAACAGCAGACGACGGGGGTCGTGCAGAGTTGCAAATTGGTGAAAAACGGTTACGAACTGGCCCTGGGGCCATCCGATTCTTCCGACTACGCGTTGTTCCCCTTCGCAGCCTGTTTCTTCGCGCGCTCGAACAGCGCCATCGAGCAGAGTTGAATGAGCACGCCGGCAATCGCCAGGCCGGCAAGCCAGACGCGTGGGAAAACCTCGCCAATCTTCTCCAAACGGCCTGCCTCGAGGATGTCCCCGCCTATCGTCAGCGAGAGGTAGCGGCCGTAGCTCACGAGGAAAAGCGAGAACGCCGCGAAGAAGCAGGCGAGGAACGGCACCGCCAATGCAGCCCCGAGACGCCGGCGGCCCAGGTAGAACAACCCGGCGCCGGGCAGTGCCAGGTTCAGCCACCGGGCCAGCCGCAGGTTTTTGCCCGCGGGGGGAAGCGGAGGCGGTTGGGCCATGCACGCGACGCCGTCACTTCGCCATCGGCCACCCTGCGGCAAGCATTGCTTTGTATCCGCCGACAAGGGAAGCGACGTTTTTGTAGCCCATGCGCTGGGCGACGTCGCACCCCAGCGCGCTCCGATAGCCGCCGCCGCAATACAAGATGAGTTCCCGGCTGGCATCGGGAAACATCTTCTCGATGTCGCGTTCCAGCACGCCCCGGCCGAGATGCCGCGCCTCGGCGGCGTGACCGTTCGCCCACTCGGCATCTTCTCGCACGTCCACGAGCACGGCTTGCGGATTGACGGCCAGCCGGGCACGGGCCTGGTCGACGGTGATCTCTGTCACGCGAGGCCGGACTTCGTTAACTACTTTCAAAAAACCAGGCGAATGGTCCATGAGACAACGATACGACGGCCCTAACGCGGGTCAACCGGGAACTCACGCCGTATTCCGGCCCAGTGCAAGCGCACTTTGCTGTCGCGCATCAGGCAGGCGAACTGAAGCATCACGCGCCCCAACGAATGTTCAACAAGCCGGGCTGACATAGGTCGCCTCCTGCGGTTGAAGGAATTGGGAATGTTCCATGGCCCGTTCAATGACGCGCTCGATTCGCGCCCGGGCCTCCGACATCACGTCGGAATCGGGCGCGCCCCAAAAAAGCTCGTGCAGCGTGCCGGCCAGCAACTCCGGCGCGACCGGCGCGCGAAGCCATTTGCGGGGGCTGATGTCGAGGCAACTGCGCCGGGTGGGCGGCGTCGCAATGGAGCGGCCGGCATCGGCGGCACCGAGTGCGGTGGACATCCGGTGGGGCGAGCGTCCTCGCGAGCCGTCGTCGCCATTATTGGCAGCGCCAGGCGCGATAGCCGCTGGACTGGTCCAGCGGCCGTTGGGATAAGGATTTGGATTCATCGCGGTACCTTTCTAAAATTGAAGTGACGGCGCGGGATGCACGTCCCGCGCCGTCAATTGGGGGTGAGTGGTGGGATCATAGGCAGGACTGGAAATCGTGCCTAGCAGCCCGTTCAAAAACTGTAGCGGCGCTCTATGAGCGCCGAAGAAAGTGCACATTCTGGCCCGATTTCGGCGGTCACAGACCGCCGCTACAGCCGAACCTGGAGTTTTTGAACGGGCTGCTAGCCAAACGGTTCGGCCGGGGGAAGCGAGCGGCGCCGTGGATGGCAGGCAGTTCACTGCGGCGGCGGCAGCTTCCGTTTTGATCGCACTGTTCTTCATGTCGCGTGATTCATTAGCAGGCCCGTTCGCCGGGCCCCAATACGACTTTAGGCGTAGTCCGTTTTCCCGCGTGGGCCCGCGGGGCTGGCCGGGCCGAACCAGGATTGAGGAAGGCAAGAGGCGTGCCGTTCGCAATCGTGCTAACCCGCATCCCTCACTGACGATCGTAGCCGCCGACGTGAGGAGGCGGATGGACGGTGCTTCCGCGTCGTCCGCCTCCTCACGTCGGCGGCTACGGGCTGTCGCGTCCTGAAGCTTAAAGAGAGAAATGGCGGGTAATGCTCTATTGCGCCCGGGCCGCTGGCGGCTACACTCTCGCCATGTTGCACCTCCCGCGCCGCCTGGCTGCCAAACGCCCGTCGTGATCCGCTTATGTTCCCCCGACTCGCCTGGCGCATCCTGCGCACAACCGACCCGCGGCTGCTCTGGAAGTTCTCCTGGAACTTCGGAGTGAAAGGCCTTGTCTCCGTCGAAAAGTTCAAGCGCCGCATCGCCCGGGGCGAATACTTCCCGCCGTTCCTCTACCTCTCCATCATCAACTCCTGCAATCTCCGCTGCCAGGGCTGCTGGGTGGACGTGGAGGAAAAGGACGCCATCGACCTCGACACCCTGAGCCGCACGATCACGGACGCGAAAAAGCACGGCAACGCCTTCTTCGGCATCCTGGGCGGCGAGCCGTTCATGCACCCGCAGCTTCTCGATTTGCTCGCGGCGCATCCGGACTGTTACTTCCAGGTTTTCACCAACGGACAGTTCATCACCGGGAAAGTCGCCAAGGAACTGCGCCACCTGGGCAACGTCACGCCGCTTATCAGCATCGAAGGCCGCGAAATCACGAGCGACGAGCGGCGCGGGAAAAAAGAAGTGTTCACCCGCACCTTGCGCGGGCTTGACCATTGCCTGCGCGAAAAAATCCTGACCGGCGTCGCCACGAGCCTCTGCCAATCGAACATCGACGAACTGCTCACCGAGGCGTGGCTGCGCGAACTCATCGCGCGAGGCGTGCATTACGTGTGGTATCACACCTATCGCCCGGTAGGTCCGAAGCCGAACTTCCAACTCGCCCTGCGACCGGAGCAGCTCGTGAGTGTGCGCCGGTTCGTCACCGAGATGCGCGCGAAGGTCCCCATCGCGATCATCGACGCCTACTACGACCACCGCGGGGAGGCGCTTTGCCCGATGAGCACCGGCATCAGTCATCATATCGGCCCGCGCGGGGACATCGAGCCGTGCCCCATCATCCAATTCGCCACCGAGACGATCCGCGACCCGCGGGGCATCTACGCGACGATGCGCGACAGTGCGTTCCTGAAGGATTTCCGCGAGCTCAGCGCCCGGCACACACGCGGCTGCGTCGTGCTCGAACGGCCCGACCTGGTGAAGGACCTTGTCGTGAAACACAACGCCCGCGACACGACCGCCCGTGGCAAGGCGATGGCAGAACTCGAGGCGATGACGCCGCGCTTCAGCCAATGGCTGCCCGGCGAGGAAGTGCCCGAGAAGCATTGGATGTACAAGCTGGCAAAACGGTATTGGTTCAACGATTTCAACGCCTACGCCCACGCCGAGCACGACGCGACGGCCACGGCCAAGGCGAGGGAGCTGGTGGCCAAGGGGTGAGACAGGGACGCTAGCCAGTAATCAGTGTTCAGTATTCAGTGTTCAGTGTCGGAAGGCGCTGAGGGATTAAGCTCAGCGACTGCCGCCAGGGGACGCGGTCCGGCGGCAATGGGCGCGTTGGAGTTCTCTCGAACCGTCCGACTGCCCAGCGGGGCGACAGTGAGGTGCCAGCGCATTGTTAGGCAGCGACATGGCGCAATCTCTTGGTGAGTGCATAAAGTGGAAAGCCGAGGCAGCAACCCCAAATGGCAGCGTTCAATACCGAGGACAAGACTAGGAGAATCGTGAAATGCTCGCTACTCACACCGTCGAGCACGATGGACATCGGAGCGCTCAGTATCCCGAAAGTCCAAACAAGAAATGACAACCAATGTGAAGGCGGCGGAGAGGGAGCGAACCCAAGGAACTGCGATAAACTGGTATGCGGCCATGCAGCCATCAACAGTCCGTAAATGCTCCAAAAGCACAAAAGATTGCTGGCGGCTACGACGCTGACCGTTTTGGGAAACGATTTCATGCGCGTGTGATGCGGCCTAACGACCCAAGCTCAGCGACCCGGCGCATGGGAGGCGTGGATTGCAACCGCGACGCTCCCGCCGGGTTCGCTGCAGTGCATGGTTAGGCCGCGTTGATGATGCTGAGAGTGCCGTCCTCATACTCAAAGCTGAACTTGCCGTCTGGGCTGGAGAATCGCAACTGCCCTGTATCGTAGTCGATCTCTTTCACGGGTACGGACACACCGTCGAGTGGCCCGATGCCACGAACTGAACCAGCCTCGGGATAAGCAAGCTGAGTGTCACGAGCAACTCGCTCCCAAGAATCAGTTGAGAAGACTCCGCGACCTGAATGCGAAACAATCAGCAGATAAGCCCCGGTGGAATCGAAGCCCGCAGCAACCAAACCGCCGATGAAGAGATGTTTGGGCATGGCGTATGAAGCGGCCTAACAGATATTCGGCCAAAGAGGGGTTTGGCCTAGCGCGGGGCGGTTTGGCCTGGCGCGTCGCATGGGCATCAATTTGGGCTTGTTCCGCCCACTATGCAATGGTTCGTTTGGCCGAACCCATGCGCACGCCTTTCGCTCGGCCCCGCCCAACCGCCGGCTTCCAGCCGGCGCGTTGCGAAGCACCGCCAGGATGGCGGCGGTCCCGGCCGCGCGCCGGCTTGCGCCGGTCTCGCTTCCCGCTACGCTGCGCCCATGAACTTTCCCCGACATTGGGCCAAGGCGGCCGCCGACAAATTCGAGTGCTGGCGTTGGTCGGACGTGAGCGCCGCCGACGCCCGCGCGCAGGCCGAGACCGCCGTGCGCGCCATCGCCGAACGCGCTCGGCTCTCAGGCCGGCCGACAGACCGATATGGCTACCCCGATCGCCCCCTGCGCGAGGAAGTGCTCCGCGAGTTTCGCAACGGCGCGGGCGAACTCACCGCCGCCATCACCCGCAATGCTCCCGGCTGCCAGGTCCTGAACACGGCGCGAGCGATGTTTGTGGACGTGGATTTCGAGGAGAATCCGTTCCGCGCGAGTTCCAGCTTTGACTTATTCGGCGCGCTGAAGCGCTTGTTTGCTCCTGCCGCGCCCAAAAAGGAGACCAACGTGCTCGACCGAGTGATGGCTGCGGCCAGGGTCTGGAATGGCGCGCACCGCGGCTGGGGCTGGCGTGTGTATCGGACGAAGGCCGGCGTTCGGTTGCTCGCCACGCACGACGTGTTCGAACCGGATTCTCCGCTCACCGCACAGGTCTTCGAGGCCCTCGGCGCCGACCCGCTCTACCGCCGGCTTTGCGCAGCGCAGAAAAGTTTCCGGGCGCGGCTCACGCCCAAGCCGTGGCGTTGCGGCATGGAACCGCTGCGCGTTCGCTGGCCGTGGGCCAGCCAGAAGCACGAAGCGCGCTTCGCCGAGTGGGAACGGAAATACGCCGGGACGACCCAAAACTTCGCGACCTGCGCCTTCGTCGAGGGCCTCGGCAACGCGGAGGTCCATCCCGAAATCCAGCGGCTTGTTGAAGTTCACGACCAAATGACGCGAATCGACCAGCCGAAGGAGTTGGCCTGAAGCCTGGTCGTTCTACGACCAAAGTCCCATTTTCAGTTTCGAGATCGTCGTGTAGCTATGGAGCGGACGCAGAAAGCGCACGACATGCAAACCGAGACTGGAACTCAAACGATGAACATGAATCCGAATCCCTACATGCCCAGACTAGCGCCACTCGTGCTTCGGATACTTGCGCGCAAGCTCGGATTTCACGCGCGGATAATGCTCGCGCCAAAAGCCGGCCAGGTCCGACGTGACCTGCACGGGCCTCATGCTCGGCGCGAGAATATGAACGACCACCGGCACCCGGCCCATCGCGATGCGCGGGGTTTGAGTCACACCGAACAGTTCCTGGATGCGCAGGGCGATGAAGGGCGGGACGCCTGGTTCGTAGGTCACTTTCGGCGTGCGGCCGTTCGACAGGGAAAGGCGTTCGGGTGCGTGCTGATCGAGGAGTTCGTGCTGCGCGGCGGACAACCAAGATTTCACGAGCGGTTTGACGTCGCGCTCCTTGAGGTCCCGGTAGCTCACCGCGCCGTGGCATAGCTGTTCGATGATGTGCCGCCGATCCGCGTCGGTGATCGGCGGGAGTTGAAGCTCGGCGCAGTTCCGGCAAAGAAAGCTCAATCGTTCGAGCCATTGCTCGACGCTGTGGTCCCAGTTGGGAAGGTGCAGCCGGCCCGCGATGATTTCCTCGGCGAGCAACCGGGCTGCGGCGTCCGCGGGCGGCGGCTCGACGCGCTTGGCGGCGAGGGCCAGATCGCGGAAGCGGAGCAACTCGGCGGCTTGCACGCGTCGGGCCGTGGCGTCGAAGGCGACGCGAATTTCGGACTGAAGGTCCTCCGGGAACAGTTCTCGCAGCCACTCGATCTGGATGGCCGTGCCGAGTGAGAGCAAGGTGCTCATTTCGCCGTCGCGGCCTTCGATCTCGCGAATCTCCGCGGCCACAAACAGCGGGCTGTCTTGCACGACGCTCTCTCGCGCAAGCAGCCCGCGGCGGCCGTGGACAAGTTCGCAGCGCAACGTGCCCTGGTCGAGCCGGTGCGCGACGCGGTCGCTGAATCCGATGAGGATGCACTTCTGGAGCGCCTCGTCCTTCACTTCGCGCGGCGCCGTGTCGAGTCGTTCGTCCTTCGCGATGCGGAGAAACTGTTCGAACAGCGGCCCGACCTGCCGCGCGGTGACCGCGTGGATGCCGAGCCGCCGGCAGGCTTCGACGCGGAATTGGTTCTTCGACGCGAAATTCCAGGCGCGCATGAGAATCCAGAAGTCGGAGGATGCCTTGTCGCCAAGCAGGTCTTCGCGTTCCGCGGCCACGGCGCGACCGCCGCCGCGCAAGAGCAGGTCGCGTCCCTGCGTGAGTGCGGCGACGAGGCAGGCCTGGTAAACGCAGCCATGTTCCTGTGCCGCCAGCAGCATCCGCGAGTAGCGCGGGTGTACGGGGAAAGCGAGCATGCGCCGGCCCAGCTCGGTGATCAAAGTAGGGCAGGCGTCCCGCCTGCCCGGCTCGCGCCCCGGCGCGAGCGAGGATGTTTCTGGCGCCGAGGTCCCGCTCGGCGCGTGCGCCGGGCCCGATTCGGACGGCCCCCTCACCCCGGCCCTCTCCCCCTCGGAGGGGGAGAGGGAGGGGACGCCGGCACTCTTCACCTCGGAGGGGGAGAGGGAGGAGGCAGGGGGCGGCTCTCGTTTTAAGGCACCCAGGTCCAACAACAATTCCTCGGCGTGGTGCAGGGCGATTTCGCTGGGAGGTTCGAGCCAGCGGAACTTCCTCAGATCTTCCACGCCGGCGGCCTTGAGCGTCAGGATCACTTCGGCGAGATCGAGCCGCTGGATTTCGGGCAGCTCGCGCGGCGGGCGTTCGTCGTGCTCCTGCTGGGACCAAAGGCGAAGGCATTTTCCGGGCGCGGTCCGGCCGGCGCGACCGGCCCGCTGGTCGGCGCTGGATTGTGAAATCTTCTCGATGAGCAGCGTGTTGATGCCGCGGTGGGCGTCGTAACGGGGGATGCGCGCCAGTCCGCTGTCGATAACGAGCCGCACTCCGTCGATGGTCACCGAGGTCTCGGCGACATTGGTGGACACGACGACCTTGGGCTGGTCGTAACGGGCGACGGCGGCGTCCTGGTCGACGGGCGGCAGTTCGCCGTGAAGCGGAAGCAGAATATAGCCGCGCGCTTCGGAGGTATGGCGAAGGGCTTCGAGAGTCTGACTGATCTCGAATCCGCCTGGCATGAACACGAGCACGTCGCCCCCCGCGCCGGAGCGAACGTGGGCCGCGAAGGCTTCGGCGGCAAGTTCCCAGGGCGGCGGTGGATTAGGGCCCAAGCGGCGCGGGAGGTACTCGATGTGCACGGGAAACGTGCGGCCCTCGGAACTTAAGACGCCGCAAGTGAACGCAGGCCGAGCCCCCTCACCCCGGCCCTCTCCCCCTCGGAGGGGGAGAGGGTGCCCGGAGGGCGGGTGAGGGGCAGACTCAACCCGCGACAAGTAATCTTCCAGCGCGCCCGCATCGAGCGTCGCGGACATGACAGCGATGAGCAAATCGGGCCGGTGCGCCTCCTGGATGTCGAGCGCGCGAGCCAGGGTGATGTCGCCATAGAGGTGGCGCTCGTGAAATTCGTCGAACAGAATCGCCTGCACGCCGCGCAGTGTCGGGTCCTGGATGAGCTGCCGGAGCAGGATGCCCTCAGTCTCGAACTTGATGCGTGTGGCGTCGCTCGTGAAATTCTCGAAGCGCACCTGGTAACCCACGTCCTTGCCCAGTTGGACGCCCAGTTCGCTGGCAACCCGATGCGCGAGAAGCCGCGCCGCCAGCCGCCGGGGCTGGAGGATCACCACCTGCCCGGCGCCGAGCAGGCCGTGCTTGAGCAACATTTGCGGCACCTGGGTGGACTTGCCTGAGCCTGTGGGCGCCTGCAGGACGAGGCGTTTGGCCGCCTGGAGCGTGGCGACAATATCGCGTTCGAGGTCGTAGATGGGCAGCCGTTCAGGCATGGAAGAGTATGTTGTAACGTGGCTCGGGCAGTAAACGAAACGAATTCCTGAAGCTTATTCCAACACTTACTCCTACTCTTACTCTTAATCCTAATCTTAATCTTACTCGTAATCCCAATCTCTCCAGGAACTTAGTGATTAAGGTTAAGATTAAGAGTAAGATTAAGATTAGGAGCAGGAGCTGGCGGTCGCCGCGGCCCGGTCCTCCCGTGTCGGGACTTCCCAGGGAAGTACGTACCTCAGAATACGGGCGCTTCGGGTCTTGCAATACGAATGTTCTCGGAGGACAGTCGTTGCATTCATCGCCCCGAGGCAGGGACCGGCACGGGGCGCTCCAGACGGCGAAGCGCGCGAATACCTCCGCTGTCAGCACGCACGGAAGCAGGCAATCCATGGCAGTTGGTCGAAGCGATCTATGAAGTCTTTTACTGTACCGTTGATGGCCCTCGCGGCTATCCTCACCGCCAGAAACGCAGCAGCCGCCCTGCCCACGGTGGCCTGCTCCGGCAGCCAGTTGATTCATTGCACCTCCTCCAATGGCGCGCTGGCCGTAGTGCAGGCCATGGTGCAGGATACGGACGGGGATCCCCTCACCGTGACATGGCGAATCAACCGGAACGCGGTCATCACGAACACTCTTCCGGCGGGAATCACGACGAACCTCGTGCTCCTCTCGCTCACCAATGCATTCCCGCTGGGCACGAATCTCGTTCACGTCTCGGTGAGCGATGGCGGCGCGACGAACGCCACCTGCGACGCGCTTGTCGTTATCAGCGATCCGACGCCGCCCGTCATCCAGGGCATCACGGCCAGCCCGAGCACACTCTGGCCGCCCAACCACCGGATGGTCCCAGTGCGACTGAACGTTCGCGCGACGGATGATTGCGGTCCCGTGCAGTGGCACATCACCTCCATCCAGAGCAGCGAAGCCGTGAACGCCCCCGGCTCCGGCCGCACCGCGCCGGACTGGCTGATCGCAGGACCGCACCGGGCAATGCTGCGGGCGGAGCGTTCCGGCCGCGGGCCGGGCCGCATTTACACGATCCACATCGCCGTAAGCGATCTCTCGGGCAACACGACCACCGGCGCCGTTCAAGTGACCGCCCCGCACAGCCGCGGACGCGGCAATGGCGGTAATGGCGATAGTCGCGGTAATGGGCACAATGCGCGTTGAGCGGTTCGCGCGCTGATCCGATGGACGGGCCGTTTGAATTGCCCATCGACGGGGTTCTGGATCTGCACACGTTCCGGCCGCAGGACGTGAAGGAAGTGCTATTGGAATATCTCACCGAATGCCGGCGGCGCGGCATCCTTGAAGTGCGAGTCATCCACGGCAAGGGCATCGGCGAGTTGCGGCGGACGGTGCACGCCATTCTGTCCCGGGTTCCCGAGGTCGAGTCGTTCGCGGAGGCCAGCGAACATTTCGGCGGCTGGGGCGCAACCATCGTTCACCTCCGCGCCGGGGCATCCATTTAGCGTAGCTGCGACCGCGAGGTCGCAGGCCGAATTCTCCAGCGGCGACAATCGATGCGGACATTCGGCGCACCAGTCCCGCAACCTCACGGTCGCAGCTACGCTGAACACCTGCGCGCCAGGAGTTCCGGCTCAAGCTTTCCAAACTGCTGACGATCTACTGCCGGCGGCACGGCGCTGCCACCGCCGGCAAATGCTTGCAAAGATCCACCACCTGACCGTCGTACTGTTGTTTCTGCTGGCTGCCTACGGATGGGGCCGGCTGGTGCGGGGCTTTCTGGATCGAAGAATTCTGCTCTTTCACAGCCTCACCGCGATGGTCGGCATCGCCGTGCTCAGTCTGGTGGGTGGATGGTTGAACCTGCTTCATGCCGCAAAACCGCTCGTCCTGCTGTTCCTGGCCGGAGTGGGTGTGGTCGCGGGGGGCCTCGAAATGGCGCGCTGGAAATGCTGGCGGCAACGTAATTTCTCTCCGGCATCCATCCCGCTGTTCTTCGCGCCTGTGTTTGGGGTGATGGCGGGCCTGACGCTGATGCCAGCGGGGCTGTTCAACATCGCCGACGATTTCCACACGTACGTTCCGCGAGCGGTACGCATGGCGCAGACCGGCACGCTCGCCGGCAACGCGTTCGATTCGCTCGGGCTTGACAGCCTGGGCAGCCCGTCGTTCTTCCACTCATTGTTTCTTAGCGCAGGGGGCGTTGAATTGCTCAACGGCTTTGACGCCGTCGCCTGCTTTGCCTTGTGCCTGCTGCTGGTCGCCGAGTTGTCCATGCGTTGGCGGCTGCCCTGGCCGCTTGGGATCGCCGCTTTCCTCTGCTTCGTCTGGATCAATCCGCAGTACGTCAACATCTCGCCGCTTTATTCGGGCGCCGCCGCCGTGATGGCCCTGACGGTCTGTGCCATGTTCCTGGCGCAATCGCTTCGGCGCCGGGTTTCCGGAATTCCCTGGAAACTGGTTCTGCCGACAGGCCTGCTCGCTGCCTGGCTGGTGGCGATGAAAGTGACGCTCGGCCTGGTTGCCGGGATACTTCTCGTCTGCTTCTGGCTCATCCTGCTGGTCGCGGCCCCAAACTTTCGCGTCACCCTGAAGACGGCTGCGGCTACGGCGCTCACGACGCTGGCCTGCGCGATGTCGTGGGTCTTGGTGGCCCTCCCTGCGTTGCTGGCGGCTCGCGGCCAGGCGGGGCAGTTCGCCGGGGCCGACCTCGGGAGCAAATACCCTGACATGGCTGCCCGAGACACTCGATACCTCTTCGATCCCATCGCCTTGTTCTATGGCGACACGCCGGTCATTTACCTGGCGATCGCCGGACTGGGGTTGGCGATGGGAATTTCCGGTCTGGCCTGCTGGTGGCGGCGCCGGGCCGATGCCCGCCTGTCCGCGATGCCCGCCTTGGCGGCTGCCGGGATCAGCATGATGGCGGCGTTATTCATCAACAGCCATCTCTTCACCATCAGCGCTGCAATCCGCTACTCCTGCCCGGTGCTGATTGGGGCCGCCGTCCTCCTCGTGCTTGGCTACGTTCGTGCGCGGACACACTCGCTGTCCCCGTCCCGGCGCTGGATGAGCGCGGCGCTCATCGGCTGCGCCGCCCTCCTGATTGGGTTCTTCAACGGGACGCTCCTGGAACGAATCGACACGGCCGTGCGGGACAGGACATTGCTCGCCTACCGGGTGGACCGCAACTACAGGCTGTTTTGTCGCGAAATGCTCGGACCCGAACGGGCCGCGTACCATCGGGCGCTTCAGACGAATCTTCCCAGCCACGCCACTGCGTTCGTTTGGACCGTGACACCGTTTCACTTCGATTTTGAACGGAATCGGCTGCTCACTGTGACGGTGGTCGGGATTTCGAATCCGGCCCTCCGATTTCCCGCGGGACTGCCGGCGGAGGAATTGGAGCAATACCTCCGCCGGTTCGGCGTGCAGTTCGTCGTGCTCCAGACCCGCGGCTACGGGGTGGTCGGCGATGCGAACCTGGCCCCAATGCACCGCAGCCCTTACGCGCTCTACCGGAAGATCGGGGACTTCGGCGCCTACTTGCGCCGCAGCCTGGAAATTCTCGCCACCCGCAGACGGGTGACTTACTCCGACGATCACATGCTGATCTTTGAACTCGGCCCGGATCGCCAGAATCCGGCGTCGAGCGATCGCGCCACGGCCCAGGCAGGAGCGCGGACAGCTTTGTCCGCGCGAACTTCAGCCACAGCCACGACACTCGCGCACAAGGCTTTCCGCGCTCCTTTCTTGAATCAGGCCCACGACCTCTTGCCGCGATGACCCGCCTCATCCAGATCCCAGCCGAATACCTGGCGGCCATCGCCGAAGGGAGTGACCGCATTCCGCGGCTCTACTACGCGCGCAATCGCATCCTGCGCCGGATGTTTTGGGAACGATTGCATTGCCTGAACCGGCTGATGCAGCGAGTCGCCCACTCGACCGAATCCTGCCTCGATTTCGGCGGCGGTTCCGGCGTCTTTCTTCCGACTCTGGCGCAGCAATACCGCACTGTGACGTTGCTCGATCTGGAAGCCCGCCAGGCAACACAGGTGGCCAAACGCTACCAATTGAACAATGTCAACATCGTCGAAGGAGACGCCGGAACGGTTCAGTTCACCTCGCGGCCCTTCGATGCCGTCGTCGCTGCCGACGTGCTCGAACATTTCCAGGATTTGGACCTGCCCGTGCCGCGCCTTCACCGCTGGCTCAAGCCGGGCGGAATGCTTTTCACGTCGCTGCCCACCGAGAACTGGGTTTATTTGATGCTCCGCAAAATCTTCGGCATCGAGAAACCTTGGGACCACTATCATACCGGTCCCGAGGTCGAGGCCCACCTGGGTCGCAGCGGATTCCGCCGCGTGAAGTCCAGTTATGTTCCGCTGGGCTTGTCGGTAGCCCCATTGTTCCTGATCTCCGCCTGGCGCCGTGAATAGCCGCGTCGCCATCCTGGAATCCCTCGCGCCGCTCAGGACGCCACGCATCGCGGCGGTCCTGCCGTGCTACCGCGTGACGAAGGAGATTCTCGGCGTGCTGGCGCGGATCGGCCCCGAAGTGGAGCGCGTTTACTGCGTCGATGACGCCTGTCCCGACGCCTGCGGCCGGTTTATCGAGGAGCGTTGCCAGGATCCCCGCGTGCGCGTCTTGCGCCACGACCGGAACCGGGGCGTGGGCGGCGCGACCCTGGCCGGCTTCAGGCAGGCGCTGGAGGACGGCGCGGAGATCATCGTGAAGATTGACGGCGACGGACAGATGGATCCCGCGCTGCTGCCGCGGCTGGTGGCCCCGATTGTCGCCGGTCGCGCGGACTACACCAAAGGAAACCGGTTCATCAACCTCGAAACCGTCCACTCCATGCCCGCGGTGCGCTTGCTCGGGAACGCGGGTCTCTCATTCATCTCCAAGCTGTCGTCGGGCTATTGGAACATATTCGATCCGACCAACGGGTTCCTGGCCGTTCACGCCACGGTGCTGCGGGAACTCCCGCTCCACAAAATCCACGAGCGATACTTCTTCGAATCCGACTTCATCTTCCGTCTCAATACCGTCGGCGCCGTCATCGAGGATGTGCCCATGACCGCGACTTATGGCGAAGAGACGAGCCACCTGCGGGTGTCGCGCGTGCTGCTGCCATTCCTCCTCCTGCACTGCCGCAATGCGCTCAAGCGAATCATCTACAACCATTATCTGCGCGACTTCAGCGCCGCGTCCGTCGAGCTGCTGGCCGGCTCGGCGGCGCTTCTGTTCGGATTGATTTTCGGCGCGGTGCGCTGGTGGGGTTCGATCCAATCGGACATTCCGGTGACGGCTGGCACCGTCATGCTCGCCGGACTGCCGACCCTGTTGGGCGTGCAGTTGCTGCTCTCCTTCCTGAGTTACGACATCCAAAGCGTTCCCCGGATCCCGCTTCACCTGCGGCTCCTGCCATTTGTGCCGCCGCATTTCCGACCGGGAGACGAAGTCTCTGCCGCTGATCCCAGGGCTGGCTCCGTTTCCTTTTGATCAGGCCGTAATTGACTTGAAATGGCGACGAATCCGCCGTTAATTTCCACGAGATGCTGCAGATTCAGCGAGGCCCGTACTCGGTGAATTGCCGGGGGATCAGCCGGCGGTCGGCGCTGAAGGCCGGCTTCGCCGGGCTGCTGGGCTTGTCGCTGGCGGACCTGTTCCGCCTGCGCGCCGAGGGCGTCGCCCGGCGCAACAACAAGTCGGTCATCCTCATCTGGCTCGACGGCGGGCCGAGCCACATCGACAGCTACGACCCCAAGCCCGAGGCGCCCGAGGAATATCGCGGGCCGTGGGGCGCGCTGCCGACGAACGTGCCGGGCATCCGCCTCTCCGAAGCCTTCCCGTTGCAGGCGAAACACGCGGACAAGATGATCCTGCTTCGCTCGGTCAGCCACAATAACGGCGACCATTTCGCCGCGGCCCATTGGATGCTCACGGGCCGCTACGGCTCGCACTCCACCGACAAGGACCAGAAATTCCCGTCGGTCGGTTCGTTCGTGGCGCGGGTCAAGGGGCCGAACCGGCCGGGCTTGCCGGCGTACGTCGGGTTGCCGGCGGCAGAGAGTGTTTACCTGTTTCCCGGCTACCAGGGCGCCGCCTACCTGGGGCCGGCATTCAATCCGTTCGACGTGAACACCGCCCAGAAGTATCTCGGCGCCACCGATGGCTCGAAGATTCAACCGCCGCGCTGTCTCGGGGAACTCGGCGGTGACGGAGCACGCATCGAGTCGCGCCTGGGTTTGCTCATGCAAGTCGATCACTTCCGCCGCGACCTCGACCAGACCGGCGCGATGGAGGGAATGGATCAGTACCAACAACAGGCCATCGACCTCATCCTGGGCAGCCGCGCCCGCACGGCTTTCGACATGGAGAAGGAGGAGGCGAAGACCCGCGACCGCTACGGGCGCGGGCCGTGGGGACATTACACCCTGATGGCCCGGAGGCTCGTCGAGGCGGGCGTGAGCTTCGTGACCGTGGACATGCCGCATTGGGACGACCACGCCGACATCAAGAACGCCCATGGGAAAAAGCTCCCCGTGCTCGATCAGGCCGTCGCCGCGCTGCTACAGGACCTGGCCGACCGTTCCATGCTCAACGACGTCCTGGTGCTGGTGATGGGCGAGTTCGGACGCACGCCCAAAATCAACCAGGGCCTGCCCGACTTGAAGATCCCCGGCCGCGACCATTGGGGCGAAGTGTTCTCCGTGATGATGGCCGGAGGCGGCTTGCGCGGCGGCCAGGTCGTCGGCGCGTCCAACGACAAGGGCGAGTATCCCGCGGACCGTCCGCTCAAGCCCAGTGACGTGCTGGCAACGGTCTATCACGTGCTCGGCATCGACACCCGCCAGACCTTCAACGACAACGCCGGCCGTCCCGTCTACATCCTCGACGCCGGCGAAGTGATTCGCGAAGTGGTGTAGCTGATAGCCGTGCTAGACCTTGACCATGCGCGCGCTCCGTCTAATCCTCTTATGGTTGGCGACGGTGATATTGTTCGCTCTCTTCGGGTGGTTCACTGATGAGCCATATTCAGGTTACACCCACGACGGGCCGTTCTACACTGACCTGCGCTTCGAGACGGCGGTAGGATTCGCTGCGATTGGAGTTGGCATCGCCTCATGCTTAGTGGTTGGACTTCGTGTGATTGCCGGAGTTCGTTCTCGACGCTTATCCAGAGGATGGGCGGCGCTGCTGGTTCTCGTTTCGTCCGTGATTGCCACGGTTCTCCCGGCTGTGGTTGTGCGTGCTGTTCAGTTCGGCACGCGTCCGGTTTGGCGTGAGCCGATAGCGGAGTCTCTGACCGGGGTTCATCTTTTCCAGGGAGAGCACGGATGGTGGTTGCTTGTTGCACCATACTATGCGTTCTGGATGGCTCTTTTGGCTTTCATCACCTTTGTTGTTTGTGTATTCAATGTGAAGAGACACGAGGTCAACCAGGCGCTCTAGCTCCTGACCGGTGCTATGCTTTTCAGTTCTATGAGTCACTGGTTTTAGAACATCATCAGCTTCGGTGGACGTGCGCTGCCAGCGTCCGACGCTGAGCTTGGTCGATCGGCAGCGCCTCCTTGAGCAAAGTAACTTCATGTCCCCAATGGCGCAGCAGGCGGGCCGATTCGGCCGGCACGTCATGATCCAAAAAGAACCTCACGCGCCGGGTTCAGCCATCTGTTCGGCCACAAGCGCGTCGATTTCCGTTCGGTGGTCTTCGTAATAAGCCAAGCACTCATAAACCTGAGCGCGCTTTAGGTCGGGAAAGCTTCGCAGGACCTCATCAATGGTGGCGCCGTTTACGATCAAACCCACCACATCATGCACACCGATGCGTGTCCCTTCGACGATAGTCCTTCCCTGGCAGACCCCCGGAATCTTCACCAGGTACCGATACGCTGTCTCAGCCATGTGGACACTCTAGGGGCCAGCCGGCCTCGCCGCAAGCACCGTTGCTGGCAACGCGCTGAACAAACGGGGAGATGGAGGATCGGAGTGTTGGAGAAATGGAGTGATGTGAATGCACGCGAGCGCACGTTGAGGCTTCATTTCTCCATTAGTCCATTACTCCATTACTCCACTAACCCACTACTCCATCAGCCCGTTCTCGCCTTTTCCCCCGACCACTTGCTCAAAAGCGCCGGCAGCACCAGCAACGTCGCGACGAGGCAATTGACCACTCCCAGCACTCCGAGCCGCGCGTTGGCGGGCACTTGCGAGAGCATCAGGATGCCAAAGCCGAGCGCGACGCCCAGAGCGTTCAACACCGTGGCCGGTCCAACGCCAGCGACGGCTTCGATGACGGCGCGTTCGGGGTGCACGCCGCCAACGCGCGCCCGCCGGAAGCGTTCGACGAGATGTGTCTCAACGGGCCGAGCAGGAGCTCGGCGCTCCGGTTCAGGGAGACGTCCCGTGTGAGAGGCAAGATCGAGGCCTGAACCTCCGGCGCTACTGCTGTCGCGGGGTCACGACGCGATAGACGCGGTTGGTGGTCCAGGTGGGATCGACGAACGACTCGACCCGATTGCTGCTCAGGGCCTGAACGTCGGCCAATCCGTTCCAGAACGGGGCCGGCAGGCTGCCGGCAAATTGGACGGTGTAGGTCTTGTTCGACACGGCCCCAAAACGGACCGTGGCCTGGCCCGGTACGGTGGTGAGGTCCACGCGCAGATAGCTGGCGGGGTTGGCGGGATCCGTGCCGGCACGGTATTCGTCGCCGTTGGTCATGCCATCGCCGTCCAGGTCGCCGCCGCCGTCGGCGCCGAGAAGCGGATTGAGGCCCAGCCCCGTTTCGACGGTGTTTGGGATGCCGTCGCGGTCGGTGTCGGCGACGATCGTGAAGAAGTTGTTGTTGTTGATCAGCGCCACGCCGCCGGCGGTGGTCGCGAGATTGGTAAAGACCAGGCGCAGGGAGTAGTTGCTGGAGAGGATATTGTTGGTGAGGATGTAGCCGGCCACCGTCGAGTTCCAGGTGGCGAAATTCGTTATTGAGGTGGAGACAATGTTGGTGTTCACCGGCGTGCCGCGGCGCCAACTGTAGAGGAACGGTGGCGGGTAGGCCTGGATGACGGCGCTCACGCTGATATCCGCGCCCTCGGGCACTGTCATCGGCTGCGAGGCAGACAACATGAACGGCACGACACCGAGCACGGCGTTCGCGGAGTAGATGGTGCCAATGCCGTCGGTGATGGCGCAGGAATAAACGCCGGCCTGGCTGAAGACGACGTTGGTGACAATAAGATTGGTGGAGTTGATGCCGAGGATGTCGGGCGTGCCCGCCGGGATGTTGTTGCCGTTGAAGCGCCACTGGTAGGAAAGAGGTGGGTTGGCCGTGCTGGCGGTGACGCGGAAGGTGGCGCCGCGGTTGGCCGCGGCCGAGGGATCCGGAGGCACGCGCAGGAAAACATTGGCCGGTTGTTGCGTGATGCTGGCGGGCATCAGCACGGTGAGAGTGGCGTTGCTGCTGAATTTGATGCCACTGGGGCTTTGCACAAGGCACCGGTACAGGCCGGCCTGGCTGGCAGAAACGCCGGGCAGCGAGAGCATCGAGTTGGTCGCGTTCGCAATGACGCTGTTGTTGTTGTAAAACCACTGATAGGCCAGCGGTGGAGTGCCCGTGGCCGTGATGGTGAAGGTCGCGGTCAGCGTGCCGAGGATGGCCACGTCCTGGGGCTGCTGCGTAATTTCCGGCGGATTGCCGGACACAAACGACGAACCCGGACTCTTGCCCGCGGCCCAGTTGCCAGGGTCGTTCCCATAGGCGGATTCGTTCACGCGCTGCAAGGAGGGCCCGAAGCCGTCGGCTTCCGAGGGCCACGGCGTCACGTCCGAGTAACGAACCTTGTCGGCGAGGACATAGGGAACCTCGCCCGCAACGGGGTCGTCGGGGCGGACCAGTTCCACGCTGTCGCTCGAGTTATCGAGCTTGCCCGAGTATGGACCGAAGATGGCAGTGCCGTTCGGGACCCCGTTGTTGGCCTTGAACGCATCGAGCAGGGCGGTATTTGTCGGGTCGAAGCTGACGATGAGCGCGTAGGCGCCGGCTGGAAGGGTCGTGCCGGGCGCGAATGAATAGTCCACGGCATCGCGCAGCTTCCACACGATCGAGGTGTTGGTCGGGTGGTGCAGCGCCACCGGTGCCCCACTGATGTTGTGCAATTCAATGTATTCGTCTTCCGTGTTGTCCCAGGCGCCGTAGACATTTACGACGTCGGGAGGATGATAATTCACCTCGCTGATGACAATCGGCCCGACGCGCGGTCCGGAATTCGGAGCGCCGAGCGTCGGGGAGGTTTGGGCCACGAAGTGGTCGTCGCCCTGGCTGGTGAGATGGTAACCAAAGGTGACGCCATTGAACTGCGGGCCGAAATCAAAGCCGCTGAAGTGGCCGGTCAGGTTGCCTGCGGCGTCGGCGGAAAACAGCCAGAGTTCGTCGCCCTGCGAACTGATCGAGAACGGATTCAGGCCGGCGTTGAAGGTGGATTGATAGATGACAAGATAACCATTGGCCGCGATGAGGGTGCTGGAGGGGAACTGGTATTTCCGGGGAAGGTCGAACTCATCGGTGAGGTACCAATAACTGATGTCGGCGGTGAAGCCCGAAAAGTTGTGAAGTTCGACGGCATTATTCTGCGGCAGGGTCGCGTGCGTCAGGGCCTCGTTGATGACCACGTTCGGAATCGTCGGGACGGCGGTGTCATTGGTTCCCGGCGAGCCGCGCAACGCCGAACTGGCCCGCCAATTGCCGGGCAGGCCCCAGCCGGCGAGCGGCCCGTTTTCGTTCACCGGCACCAGAGAGAAGCCGAAGCCGTCGGTGAGTTCATACCAGTTGTCTTTGTAGGAGAAATCGTGGATAGGCTCGCGGACGGGGCCTTCGAAGACGATCCGTTCGCCACCGTTCGCGAGGTGGTCGGTGTAGGAGCCGACGATGACGGGAATGTTGCCGTAGCGGGAGCGAAAGGCGTTGGTGTTCGCGACGATGACGACGTAGCAACCGGGGTTCAGAACGTAGTTGGGCAATTCCACGTCCACGCCGCCGCTGATTCGGGAGCGGAGGAGGTTGATCGGGGTGGCGCCGTTGTTCTTCACTTCAATGTATTCAAAGTCCTCGTCCACGTTCGTGCTGCCGGGCGGGGGCACGTCCGGGTGGAACATGATCTCGGTGATAATCAGCTTGGGCGTCTCGATGACGTAGGGCGCCACGGTCGGTCCGCTCCAGGAGTTGGCCGCGGCGCCGATGCGAGCCCGGGCGAAGACGCCGACATTGGTGGTGATCGTGATCGGGCCGGAATAAGTGAGCACTCCCGGTGCGGGATTGCCGCCCGCGCCGCGCGGGTCGGTGCCGTTCAACGTATAATAAATCGTGCCCGCCGGGGCCGTGATGGCCAGGACAGATCCCGAAGGTACAGTGCCGCCAGGCAAGCTGAAGGCCGGCGGCGTGGCCGGAAACTGAGAGTCAATCCATGCCAAACGTCCCTCGATCCACCGCTTCATTTCACCGATGATTGCCGGGTAGGTGTTCAGCGTGGCGAAATTGACATTCCACAAGGCAGCGGTTCCGTCGATGCTTGCAGGGACCAGATTTGCCCCGTCCGGATTGGGCCAGACCCAGCTGCCGAGCCGCGGCCATTTCACAAAGTCGCGCACCTGCGCTTCGTTCAATAGATTTGTAATCGCATCGATGCGGCTCATGAGATTGGACGTGGCAAAGACGTTCGTGCGCAGCGCAAACCACCGGTCGATGTGCTTCTGGTAAAAATCGGGATCGGCGAACAACCGCCGATAATACAAATAATCGGCATCACCGACGGCCGGCGCGTAGTAATTGTTCGTCAACCCGCCTTCCAGGTAGTCGGCATTGCCGAAGGACAGATTCCAATCCCAGATCGGGCCCTCCTTGAGTTTGCCGTTGCGGTCCTTGTGGTAAAAGTTGCTCAGGCGGTAGCCATCGATTTGCTTGGGCATTTCGACGATCCAGTAATGATCGATGAAGGAATCCGCGTCGATATAGGCCGCGTAGCCGGTCACCGGGTTGGTCCAACCGGGGCTGGAAAGGGCCGCGGACACCTGTGTAAACCAAGCCACCAGGAAGTTCTTCTGCGCGGTGGTGATTTGCGCCCCTTTGGGATCCTCCACGCCCAGTGTCGTGCCCCCGAAGCCCGTGCCCCCGGGGACGTTGAACGTGTACTCATTGCCATCGAACCGATCGCGTTTGAAAATGTAGCCGCCGGTCACGTTCGGCGGCGTGCTATCGCCGCCGTGCAGCTCCGCAATGTCCACCCGGTCGTTGTCGATTTTGATTTTCTCCAGCAATACGTAGATGCCCCAGTAATCACCGTAAGTCAGCCGCCCGCCCGTCGTATCGCGAAAAACCTCGACGAACCTGCGCCTCACGGAGTAGTGGCCCATGGCTTCCCACAACTCGTAAGCCAGATAATCGTTCATGAGCGTTTTGTCCGTGTACGGCCCATAGAGCACCCAGTCCGATTCGGCGGGCATTCCCAGCAATGACACCTTGAAATCATTGGTGTTCTCGTCCCGCGTTTCAAAACCCATATTGTTTTTCGGGAACCCGAGGGAGCTGGAGCCGCGCAGCTCGATGCCGGCGCGGACCTTCGCGTCCGGGGTGTCCCGCAGCGAAGCACGGCCGCGGTACGTGTCGATGAACACCATCGAAGCCGGGATTTTTAGATCCGCGATAATTCCCTGGCCAAAAGTGTCAATGATCACCAGCGGCAGGTTCGAGCTGAATGTAAACACATCCGGCCCGAGCATCGTGTAAGTTTGCACGATGATACGCCCAGGCAGCAGGCCGGACGCGAAGACGCGGGCTTTGACGACCGTGGAGTTGGCAATGATCAAAGGGGTGGAGTAGATCGGTGAAGCGGCCGTGGGCGTCGTGCCGTCAATGGTGTAGCGGATCGTCGCGTTGGGTGTCAGTGTGCTGAGGGCGACGCTGATGTTGGGCATGTTGGTGTAAACGCCGCCCGGCATCGAGAAGAGGACATCGCCGGCCAGACCCGCGGCGCCCCCTTCGTTGGCCGCGCCCGGTGTCGGCTGGGTAAAGTAGTTCCGGGTGTTGGTCTGCACGGACACGCTGCGGCCGACCAGTTCGGGCGAAATGAGGAAATCGCCGTCATCGATTGCCCGGTTCAATCCATGAATGGCCAGCACATTGGGCCCGGGCACCAGGGTGTTGAGAGAACTGGAGAGGTTGAATTCCTCCACCGGAACCATTCCGGAGGGGAAGCCGAACTGCACCATGATGTTGTCGAGGTCCACGTTCATGTTCAGGCCTCCTGTGCGCCCGCCGAACTGGACGCGGTTGTTGAACGCGTTCAAGCCGGGGATGAAGAGGTTGTTGATCGGAGTGTACGGCGCGCCGGGAGTCAGATTGATGTTGGGTGTCAGCGTCACGGTCACCCGTGCTCCGCCCGGCACGTGAACCAGCGAGACCCTGGCGTGATGAAAATTGCCCGAAGTGAGATTGATGTCCGCATTGACGATTGTCACGTTCAGATACTCCGCGCCACTCCAATGCGCCGACACGTCATTTTGGGTGGCGCGCGGGTAAACGTCGAAACCGATGGCAAACACACCGGGGAAATTCGGCTCCTCAACCGCACCGATGGGGTTGACTCCCACACCGGTGGTCCCGTAGCTCGAGACCGGGATCAGCATGAAGGCAAAGCCATCCGCCGGGTTGTTCTGCGCGTTGAAGATGCGGAAATCGAAGTCCGCGGTGATCGTTTCCCAGAGTCCGGGGGCGGTTTGGTTGAAGGCGATGGAGTTGATGTTGTTGTTGACGCCGTCATAGATCAGCCGCAGGAACCGGCCCGTGGATCCAGCGTTGGCCACCATGATTGCGGGGGCGGGCGCGACGCCTTGTTGCGAAGCGGTGTAGGTGTTGGTGACCGTGTCGAAATCGGCCTGGAGAATGCCCGAAGCGCCGGAGCCGCTGCCGTGCAGCGCGGTGGCCGTCGAGTTCCATTGCGGGTTGGCGGGGGCGTTCACCCGCAGCGCTTCGACGCCGTTGAGGTACGCGACCAGGCCGTCGTCATACCGCAACCGCAACCGCAGGTCCTGAATGACCGACGGGTCGGGGACGGTGAATGGGATGCGAATGAAGACCGAAGGGTTGACGTTGAGCATCTGCGCCTGGATGTCGGTGGCGATGCCGGGATCGTAGTTGGTGCCGGTGTCGAAGCCGATGCCGGTCGCTGCGGTGGACCAGCCCGTGTCGACGAATCCCGGGGCGGTCCAGCCCACGCCCAGGTCGCCCGTGGGGATCAGAACCTCGGCGGTCGCGCCGGTCGGGATCAGCGTGCTGTACGGGCCGACATTCATGGCCAGGCCGTAGGAGAGGTTCGGCTCCTGGTTGGGATACTTCGGCGTGTATTCCCAGACCACTTCCAGTCCGCCCGCCATGTTCGAGCGGACCAGGGCCAGATACTCCCCGCCGCCGTCGAGCTTGAAGTTGGTGTGCAGTGGCGCCCCGGCCACGCGCCGGTTCTTCTCCGACGCCCAGACGAGCAGATAGGCATTGGGCGGCAAGTTGGTGGAGGGGAACTGCCATTTGTCCAGGTTGGCGGCGTTGTCGGTCAAAAACCAGTTGGCCAGGTTCACGGTCGCGGCGCCGGCGTTATAGACCTCGATCCAATCGGACGTCTCGAAGTCCTCGTCGAGAATGCCGTTGTCGTTCTCCGCCATAAACTCGCTAATCAGCAGCCGCGTGGAGGCGGCGTTGGGGTCCAACACGTAGCTCCAGCCCCCGCCGGCAAACGAGTTGGGCGGTGCGGCCAGATCCTGGATGCCGTGGTTGTTGGCCCACGTAATCTGGATGGTGCCGCTGGCCGGTTGCGGAAATTGGAAGCGGTACTGAGCGGGGGTGACGGCGGTGACCGTGGTGGCGGGGACGTTGTTGATGAGCAAATCCCCGGCCGTGACTCCCGAGACGGGTTCGCTGAACAGCACCTCAATGCTCGAAAGCGACGGCACGGTAAACCCCGGGGTCGGGTCTGCGCTGGCGACCCCCGGAGGGGTGTTGTCCACAAGCGTATATTGCCAGGTCGCGCCCGGCCCGGTGGCATTGAAGAGATTGCCCGGCAACGCCAGGTCGGTGATGTTGTGGCCAACGTCCCAGGAGATTTGCACCAGGCCATAGGCGGGCTGGAGGAAGGTGAAGGCGTAGGTGGTGCCGGAGCCGGAAACGGAACTGGCGAACTGGCCATTGATCAGCAGGTCCGTGGCGTTGACCCCGATGACCGGCTCGTTGAATTCGACGGTGATCTGGGTCAGTTCGGTCAAGGTTCCCGGCATCGGCGTGACCCCGGAAACCACGGGTGGAGTGGGATCGAGGATGAAGGAAGTCAGCGACGTGTCGAAATCGATATCGGAACTGGCCAGCGTCGCGTTGAACACCTGGATCGCCAGCGTGTTGGCGCCCACCAGCAAGTAGCTGGACGGCGCGGGCGCGGTCAAGTTGTAAGTGGTGAACTGAACGGGCTCGCCGGCCGCCGTGCTCGCAAAAAACGTCCCGATTGCCGGTTCGCCCCCTGGCATGTTGTAGCGGTAGACTTCCACGCCGTTGATCCAGGCGATGAACCCGTCGTCGCACAGCGCGCCCAACCGCAGCGCGCTGATTTCAGCGACGTTGGTCAGGTTAAACGTCTGGCGCATGAAGATGCAGGTATAGCTGTTGATCATGTCGGACAACTGGGTGCCGCCGGGCAGTGTGGAGCTGTCAGGCGTGGTGTCGTACCAGAAGGGCGTGGGGCCCGAGAGCCAGGCGCCATCATTGAACGAGTTGGAGCGCCAGGCCTTGGTGTCCGGCACGGTGGAAGCCTCGGTGGTTCCCTTCCAGTATTTCCAGAAGGCGTTGCTGCTGATCAGCACTGCGGCCGGGGCCGGCATGGCGAGAGTGAGGCCGAAGAGGAAGACCATCCCGGCGAGAAACACGCGCATTGTTTTCACGAGAGTTGATTGACGTACCAATAGCGGATTCTCCCGCCAAAGGCAATCCTAGTTTCAAGGGGGGAGAGTAATCGGGCGCATCTCAAAATCTGTGCAGCCGCGTGCGCCCTCAACCGCTGCTGTTTGACCCAGCGCTACTGTTGTCGCGGGGTGACGGTGCGATAGACGCGGTTGGTCGTCCAGGCAGGATCGACGAACGACTCCACCCGGTTGCTGTTCAGGGCCAGAACATCCGCGAGTCCGGTCCAAAATGGCGCCGGCAGGCTGTCGGCATACTGGACGGAGTAGGTCCTGTTCGACACGGCCCCAAAACGCACCGTGGCCTGACCGGGCACGGTGGAGAGATCCACGCGCAGGTAGCTGGAAGGGTCGGCGGGATCCGTGCCGGCGCGGTATTCGTCCCCGTTGGTCATGCCATCGCCGTCCAGGTCGCCGCCCCCGTCGGCGGCCAGCAGCGGATCGAGGCCCAACTCGGATTCGACGCTGTTCGGGATGCCGTCGCGGTCGGTGTCGGCGACGAGGGTGATGAAGTTGTTGTTGTTGATCAGGGCCTGGCCGTTGACGGTAGTGGTGAGGTTGGTGAAGACCAGGCGCAGGGAGAAATTGCTCGACAGAATGTTGTTGATGAGGACGTAGCCGGCCGCCGTCGAGTTCCAGGTGGCGAAATTCGTCCCTGAGTTGGAAACGATGTTGGTGTTGACCGGGGTGGCGCGGCGCCAACTGTACAGGAAAGGCGCAGGGTAAGCCTGGACGACGGCGCTCACGCTGATGTCCGCGCCCTCTGGCACCGTCATGGGCTGGGAGCCCGAGAGCATGAAGGGCAGCACGCCAAGCACCGCGTTGGCGGAGTAGATCGTGCCATTGCCGTCCGTGACGGCGCAGGAGTAGACCCCGGCCTGGCTGAAGACGACGTTTGTAACATTGAGAGTGCTGGAGTTGATGCCGAGGATGTCAGGCGTGCCTGCCGGGACGTTGGTGCCGTTGACCCGCCACTGGTAGGAAAGGGGCGGATTGGCCGTGCTGGCGTTGACGCGGAAGGTGGCGCCGCGGTTGGCCAAGGCCCCGGTGTCCGGCGGGACGCGCAGGGATACATTCGCCGGTTGTTGGATGATGTTTGGCGGCGCGAGCACCGTGAGCGTGGCATTGCTGCTGAACGTGCCGCCGCCGTTGTTTTGAACCAGGCAACGGTATTCACCGGACTGGCTGACCGACACATTGGGCAGAGTAAGAACAGGGTTGGTGGCACTGGGAATGCCCGATGCTCCGGAGAACCACTGGTAGAAAATCGGCGCTTCGCCGGTGGCGGTGAGACTGAACGTGGCGGTGAGGGTGCCCAGGATGGTGACGTTTGACGGTTGCAGGGTGATGACCGGGCCATTGCCGCCCCCGTAGCTGCCCCCGGGCGTCTTCAAGTCGGCGTTCCAGTTCGTGGGGTCGTTGCCGAAGCCGCCGGGCACGATACGCTGGAGCGAGAACCCGAAACCGTCCGCGCCCGCCGGCCACGGGGCGGTGTCGGAGTAATTCACCTTGTCCGCCAGGATGTAGTAAACGGCGTTGGCGTCGGGAGCGTCCGGCGGTTGCGGCCGGTCGGGTCGGACGAGTTCCACGCGGTCGCCGGAGTTGTCCAAATGTCCCTCGAACGGCCCGAAAAGCGGCGCGCCCTGAAAGGCGCCGTTGCGCGAGCGGAACTGGGCCGCGGCCCACGGGTCGGCCTCCGGGTCGAAAGAAACGACGAGGATGTGCCCGCCGACGGGCAGCATGACGTTCGTCGGGAAGGTGAAGCTGACGGCGTCGCGCAGCCGCCAGGTGTTCGTCGGAGCCATCGGGTCGAAGAGCGGTTGGCTCACTGTGGTGATGTTCTCCAGCTCGATATATTCGTCCTTCTCATTGTTGCGAGGACCCTCGGCGGTCTGGACGTCGGCCGGATGATACATGATCTCGGAGATCACTATCGGGCCGACGTTCGGGCCGGTATTGGGCGAGCCGAGCGACGGCGCGGCCTGGGCCGGATACTGAGTGCCGCCGCTGGTGAGATAGCGGCCGAAGGTGACGTCCTTGGCCTGAGCGCCGTAATCGAAGCCGTGCACATAGCCGGTCAGATTCGTGCCGTCGCCGGAGAACAGGTAGATCTCCTCGCCTCGCGAACTGAGATCCATCGCGCCGCCGAACGACGTGTTCGCGTACAAGACCAGATAGCCATTGTCGGGAACCGTCGTGCCGTCCGGGATGCGGTAGCGCTTCGGGACATTGAAATCGTCGGTCAGGAACCAGCCGCCGACGTTCACGGGCGTGCCGGTGAGGTTGAACAACTCGATGGCGTCCACTGCCGGGGTGGTGGGATGAGTGAGAATCTCGTTGATGACGACGGCTCCGTACGGAACCGCGCCTGAGTCGTTCGTTCCGGGCGTGCCGAGCAGTTTGCCGCTGGGACGCCAGCTCGACTTCAGGCCCCACGCGGAGGTTGGCAGATTTTCGTCCACGATTTGCAGGGCGAAGCCGGCGCCATCGGTGGTCGGGTACCAATCATCGCTGTACTCGAAGTCGAGGATCGGCTGGCGGACGGCGCCCTCGAGCTTGATGTGGTCGCCCCCGTTGCCGAGGCGGTTTTGCGTTGGCTTGTTGGTGTAGGCCCCGGCGATGAGGGCGCCCGTGCCGTAGCGGGACTGGAAACCGGCCACGTCCGCCACCACAACGCACGATTGGCCCCCCGTGAGCATCAGGCTCGGGAAGTCGAACTCGATGCCACCCCGGAGGCGGAAACCGGTTACATTGAGCGGCTCGGCGCTGATGTTCTTCAACTCCAGGTACTCGAAATTGTTCGCGTCGTTGGTGGCGTTGCCCGGCGGGGCGTCCGGCGGGTGATACATGATTTCGGTGACGCGCATCGGAGGGGTCTGAGCGGGAAAATAGAACGTGCCCGCAATCGGGCCGGACCACGGGCTGGAGATCGGCGGGTTCAGCGCACCGGTCACGTTGACGTGGGCCGTGTTGCGGCACCGGGCGAAGAGGCGGACACTGTTCGAAACAGAGATCGTGATAGGGCCGGTATTGGAAAGGACGTTCGGTCCGGTGGCGAAGCCGCCGCTGGGCAGGCGGGGGTCCGTGCCATCCAGGCTCACAAAGAGCTGGCTTCCGGCGCGCCGGTCGCCGACGCCCGTCACGGGCGTGATAATCACTTCGAGTGTGTTTGAGAACGGACCGGGAGCGGTATTGAAGCTGGCCTTCGAGAGGAACTGCAGATCGATATAATTGAGGCGATTGGTGTACCAGTTGATCTTCCACTGCGTTTCGGTGAGGTAAGTGCCGCCGCTGCCACCCGTCGAAGTTCGGAGCCCGATGTTCCAGCGGGCCTTCTCGCGCGGTTGGGATTCAGCCAGGGCATCGTAAAACTGAAGAATTCGGCCAAGGACGTTGGTGGTCGAATAGGCATTGGTCCCTTCGCGCAAGTCCTGCCAGCGGTCGATCCACGCCTGCCAGAAATCGGGAGAGCTGAGCAGCCGGCCCCACCAGGGCGAGAAATTGAAGAAGTCCGTGCCGCCGCTGCTGGCGAAGATGCGCGGGTTGGCGTCCCGTCCGTCGGTCGACCCCTGGGTGCGGTCGTAATCCCACGTCGGGCCGTAGCTGAGCTTTCGATTTCGATCCTTGTAGAAGTAGCCACTGAGACGCATGGCGTCGACGTTGAACGTCAAGACCTCGTGGGTGTGCAGGTCGATCCAGGAATCGACGTCGATGTACGCCTGGTAGCCAATGACCGGGTTGGTCCAGTTGGCGCCGTTCAGCGTCGCATTGAACGTGTTGAGGTAGTCGGTGATGTAGGTCTTCTGCGGGTTGCGCAGGATGTTGGTCATGTCATCGCCGTTGGGTTCGACCCAGTTCAGCGGGGTACCGCCCGCCGAGAATTGGGCCTCGCCGGCGTCCGGTCTATCGATGCTCATCGCGTAACCTCCGGTGACGGAGGGCAGGGTCACATCCTCGATGTCCAGCCGGGCAATGTCCACACGGGCCTTGTCGCGTTTGATTTTCTCTTCCAGCACATAGATGCCGTGATAGTCGCCCGGGACGATGGCGCCGCCGGGATTGGTGTCGTCCTGGAGGTAAAGCTCGAAGAAGCGGGTGCGCGAACCGTAGCGGCCCTTGTCGCGGAAAAGCTGGTGAGCCAGCGGATTATGATAAAGCGCCGGCTCGAAACCGTTCGGCGAATAGAGGATCCAGTCGGACTCTTCGGGCAATCCAAGCAGCGGCACGGCGCGGTCGCCGCTGATTTCGTCGCGGACCTCGAAGAAGAACGACGCTTTGCTCCCACTGCTGGCGAGCGTGCTTGAACCGCGCGAGTGAAAGATACCCCGGCCGGTGAGGTTGGGCAGGTTGGTCATCGAACATCGCCCGCAATCGTTGTCGAAGACCTGGAAAAGCACGTGCTGCTCGGCTTCGCTGTTCGCAGGGACCTGGCCCTGGCCGTAGTTGTGGAGAATGATAATCGGCAGGGCGGAGTTGAAGGTCAGCACATTCGTGGCGCCCGGAATCGCGCCGCTGGTGGTGGGCGAAAGCGCGATGAAGGACATCGTCTTCACCGGGCCCGGGAGCTTTCCAGGGACGAAAGCGCGGGCGCGGATGACGGCGGTGGTGGAGATGTTCAATGCGTTGGTGTAGCGAAACGTGTTTGTTCCGGGCAGGTTCGTGCCGTGCGCGTAGTAGAGGGTGGCGTTGGAGACGCCTGGAGTGGTGAGCACCAGCGGAAACGGAGCGGTCGTGGAAAATGTGCGGCTGGAATGGGAAAACGTGACCTCGGGCGCAAAGCCGTCCCCGCGAGTCGAGTTGGGCTGCCCCGGCGTCGGAGTGGTGTAGCTGCCGACGAGGTTGGGGTTCACTTCGTCTCGGCCATAGGACACATCGACGGACTGATCGGGATACGGGTCGAATTTGGAAACGACATTGGTGTCCGGGTCCACCAGCGCGAGGTAGCCGCCGCCGGAGTTGATTTGAAAACTGGTGTGCAATCGGCCGCCCGACAGCACGTTGGTCCGGTTTTTTCCCGAGGCGAACACCACCAGGTAGTTGTTTCCGTTGAGCACGTAATACGGGAACCGCCACTTCGTGAGGTCGAGCGGATCGTCGGTCAGATACCAGCCTTGGAGGTTCGCAGTCATTGCGGGATTTAAGATTTCAATCCAGTCGGAGGAATCGCCGTCCTCGTCATGAAGGCCGTTGTCATTGCTGGCCAGGAATTCGCTGATGCGAAAGGTGCCGGGGTTGATATTTGGATCGACGGTGTAATTCCAGGTCGCGCCGGCAAACGCATTGGGCGCAGGGGCGAGGTCCGTAATCCCATGGAGCGGCGCGAACGTGACGCTCACCAGCCCGGTCGGGGCAGGCGCAAACTCGAACACGAACTGACCGGGGGCGCCGAACAGGAGCCCGGTGGCGGGAACGCTGTTGATTCGCAAGTCGGCGGCATCAACCCCGATGACTGGCTCGTTGAAGTCCACTTCGATCTGCACGAGATTCTGGACTGTCAGCCCGGCGGTCGGGATGCGGCTGACGATGAATGGGGCTTCGTTGTCGATGGCGCCGACAAGACTGACGTCGACGTAGAGGTCGCTGCTTGTGGTGTTGGCATTGAAGGCCTGGATGGCGATGATATTGTTGCCGGCTTGCAGGAGGTTGGTGGCCACGTCGTGCGTTTGGAGCACAGGTTCGCCCGCGGTGATGGCCGCGGAGGCAATCGTGGGTTCGCCGCCCGGCATGTTGAATCGCCCCACTTCGGTTCCGTTAATCCAGACAACGTAACCGTCGTCGATGTTGATGCTCAACAACACGCTCGACAGTGCAGCCGGGTTGTTCACGACAAAGGTCCTGCGCATGAAAAGGCAGAGCCAGTTGGGGGTAGTCAAGTTGCTGTTCGTAACGACTGTCGCCGGAATCGGGTCCCCATAGCCAATCGGCGTCGGCGCCGGGCTGCTCCAGGTGGAGTCATTGAATCCGAGCAGCCGCCAGGCGGTGAGATCCGGCGAGGAGGCCTCGTTCGTTCCGAGCTTGAAACGCCAGGGAGCGCCGAAATCGATATACGATTCCGTGGCTCCGTGGAGGGAGAAACCTGTTAGAAGGGCAATCAGGGCAAGGAACAAGCTGGATTTGCGCATACACTTTACGACTTGAACTCAGGGAACGCTGGGTGACCGGGAATTTGTAGCAGACAATTGCACGCGCGCCAATAGGAATCGTCGTTCTGGGAATCCCAACGGGATTCCATCCTTCAGCCCAGGGTTGCGAGTCCGCGAGCTACCCTGCGTGCGCTCGCAAAAAAAACCTCAACCCCAACGGGGTTGCGTCACGAGCGCCATCAACGCGCGCCCCTCGCACGAGCAGATGCAACCCTTGCAGGGTTGTTGAACACTGCGGGCGTTTACCCAGGGTAGCCGCGCGTTGGGCGCCAACCCTGGGCTAAGCGATGAAACGCCTTTGGCATGTCCATTCGGATCGCTTTTTGATCGGTTCTTGAATCAGCCCCGTTCTTCCGAGAAAGGAGACGACAAAGGCTTCGACAAAGGCCGGGCTCGCCGTGGGAAGAGATGTCAGTCCCGCCAGCTGCCGAACTCGGATTCAGTACTTCACGCCGCAGCCGTAGGATTTGGTGCGGGTGACCTCGACGGCCTTTCCAGCGAGCAGCGCGTTCACAGCCTCGCGCACGTAATTGCGCGCCGTGCGCGGGTCGCCCTCGGACACTGCCTTGTCGTCGATCGCGCCGACGTAGGCCACGTTGCCGTCCTTGCCGATCACGACCATGTGCGGCGTGGTTTTCAGGCCGTAGGCCTTGCCGACTTTGCCATCGCTGTCCTCGATCCATGCGGTCGCCTTCATCTTCTGCGCGGCCCATTCCTTCTTCGCGGCGGCGGGGTTCCGGTAGCTGCCGCTCTTGGGATTGCTCGAGTTCACGACCAGCCAGACGGCGCCCTTGGCCGTGATCTCGGCCTGCAAGGCTTGCATCGCGCCGGTCTTGAAATGGTTGGCGCAAAACGGGCAGTCGAGATTGTAGGATTCGAGCACAACGATCTTGCCCTTGTAGTCGGCCAGCTTGTGGGTCTTGCCTTCGATGTCCCTGGCGGTGAAATCCGGCGCTGGCTTGCCAATGTCGGCCTGGGCGAACACCAGGGTGGCGCCAAGAGTCAGGGTGGAGAGAATCAGTGTGATGGTTTTCATGGTGACTGTCATTGTTTCCGACTTCGACGCGCCAGCGAGGGGCGGAATTCGGCGCTCCGTCCCGGTTCAGGGGGCGCCCTGCGCGCAAAAATCGGGGAGCTTGTATGTGTTTAGCGTGCCTGCGGCGCTGAAGGCATGGAGTCCCGGCTTTAGCCGGTTGGGCATCCGGCTAGAACCAGCCGGCCATAACTTCGGTCGCGCTGCCGGCTAAAGCCGGGACTCCATGCGGGGAGCGCCGCCCGCCGCTAAACAGATACGGGAGCTTTCTCCCCGAACAAGGTCGGCTCAGACGCTGTAATGGCCCGAAATATAGCCTTCGAGCTGGCTGATGGTCGCGTCCTGGGCGGAGATGATCCAATTCACCAGGTCGCCGATCGACACGATGCCCACCACGCCATTGCCTTCCATCACCGGGAGGTGGCGCACGCGGTGGTTGGTCATCAGCTTCATGGCACTCTCAACCGTGTCCGAGCGGGAAACCGCCAGGGACGGCGCCACGATTTCCTCCACGCGGGTCTCTTTCGAGGACTTGCCCTTGAGCGCCACCTTGCGGGTGTAATCGCGCTCGGACATCACGCCGAGCAGCTCGTTGCCCCGCATGACGAGCACCGCGCCGATGTTTTTGTCGGCCATGAGCTGGATGGCCTCGAAGACACTGGCCTCCGGCGCGATGCGCCAGAGTCCTTCGCTCTTGTGCGCAAGGATTTCGCCGATAGTGCCGCTGATCATGATGACTGCGCCGGCGTGGTTCCGGCCTCGGCCCGACGGTGATTCGACTCCCTGGGAACTGCGACAAGTTCGATCCGCGACGATGCCGTCGGCCCCGAGCGCAAAAGATTCTCCCTGATGGCTACTCCAGGTTTGGAACGCAGTGCGCCCATACGGTCAGTCGGAACGTGCCTGCAGGTTGCCGTAAACTGCGAAACAGGGCAATCCCAAAATCCGCGACAGCAGGTCAAGTTCTCCTACTTCTGCCATCCACTCCTGGCAGCCCGTTCAAAAACTCCACCTGAAGTTGTAGCGGCGGTCTGTGACCGCCGAAATCGGGCCAGAATGCGCAGTTTCTTCGGCGCTCATAGAGCGCCGCTACAGTTTTTGAACGGGCTGCTAGCGGTGATTTGATTCGCTTTGATAAGGTTTGATTGGGTTTGAAGACGATTCGCCCAATCCGACCGCTCCGTCTTGTAATTTTGTTGATTTTGGAGGCGCCTTTTGGCAGGCTGGTCTGAACCACTCAACCCATGCGTGTCGAAGTGCTGTTGGCTTGCCCATCGCCGTCGCTCCACGGCTTTGCCCTGGAATCCTTCCGTTGGCCAATCGCGCCACTGGATGCTAGACTATTCCAACCCTATGGCTCGAACCGGATCCGTTCGCTTCGCTTCAGCGTGGCGGACCGTGAGTGTAACCGATCGAATGACTCGATGTCCTTATGCAAAGAACTGCTCCGAAACTCCTGATCCTCATGAATAGTCTGCGCTCTGCTTTCGCCTGGCTGCCGGCCCTTCTGGCCGGGAGCTGCCTCGTCACCGGCGCCCAAGCCGCCTCCGTCGGGCCCGCCGGCTACACCAATGATTTCAGTCTCCAGCCCTCTACGGGGGATTGGTCACAGTTGGCCATCGGGGGGGCCGCCGGTGACGTAACTGATGCGACCGGGGTCGATATGCAGGTTCAGATGATCGCCGCCAGTGCAATCATTCTGCAGACCGTCGCGGACGCTGGCGATCCGCCGGTTCTGAACTCCAACGTCACGTGGAGTTCGACCGGTTTCTATTTGCAGACCAGGCCCACTGGCGACCGGGTCACGCTCCTGATGTGTACCCTGGTCAACAACACTGGTGGTGCTGCCAATGCGCTACGCATCAGTTACGACTTCACCATCGCCGCGCCCAACGGGGATGAAATCAACGGTCACAGCACCTACTTTAGCCTCACCGGGGCCGCCGGGAGCTGGACGCTCATTCCTGCGCTGTCGTTCGCCAGCGTCTCGGGCAGATTAACCGCCACCGTGAACCTCACCTGGCCCGGTGGCAGCCCGCTCTACCTCTTGTGGGCCGATGACAACAGCGTCAACAGCCCGGACACGGCGAACCAGATTGACAACTTTTCCGCTCTCGTGCCGTTCGATGCACCCGTGACCATCACCAGCCAACCTGTCGGCCAGACCGTGACGGAATTGGCACCGGTGAGTTTCACGGTGGGAACCAGCGGCAATCCGCCTCCGACCTATCAGTGGTACAAGAACAACATGTCGATCACGGATGCGACCAACGCCACTTATTCCATCGCCTCGGCGCCGTTGAGCGACAATAACGCGCAGTTCGTAGTCGTGGCGGCCAACACCGCCAGCAACGTCAACTACAGCGCCACCAGCAGCCCTCCCGCGTTGCTGCACGTCAACGCCGACATGACTCCGCCGACCCTTTCCCGGGCGATCGGCGTGCCGCCCACCACGGTTTCCGTGGACTTCTCCGAAAGGATCCGCGCCGACACCGCCAACGTCTCGGCCAACTACGCGATTACCAGTTCGATCGGAAACCTGACGATCTCCAGCGCGGCCCTTTCGCCCAACGGATCCAATGTGGTCCTCACCACCAGCCCACAAACGCTCGGCACGACCTACACGCTCATTGTCAATGGCGTGCGCGACCTGTCGGCGGCCAGCAATGAGATCGCGCCCAACAGCATCACTTCGTTCACCGTGCTTTCCTTCGTACTCACCGATGTGGGCAGCCCGCAACCTGCCGGTTCCGCCACTCCGACCGGCAACGGATTCGACCTGACCGCGGGCGGCACCGGCATCGACGGCGTCGCGGACTCGCTGGCGTATGAATACCAACAACGCATCGGCGACTTTGATGTGATGGTCCGGCTCCAGGGCCTCAGCCCGGCCGACGCCTTTACCAAGGCCGGAGTCATGGCCCGGGAAAGCCTGGTTGCGGGCAGCCGCTATTATGCCTCGGTGGCGACCCCCGGCCTCAGTGGATGTTTCTTCCAGTTCCGCTCGACCACCGGCGGGGGGACCACCAATGCGGGCGCAGCCCCGACCACTTACCCCAACACCTTTCTGCGCCTCAAGCGAGTCGGCAATACATTCTCGGGTTACTTCAGCACCGACGGCAACACTTGGATGCTCCTGAGTTCGCTGGCCAATCAGGCGCTCCCATCGCAGGTCTATGTCGGCATGTTCGTCGCCAGCCGCATCAATGGGACCAGCGCCACCGCCCAATTCCGGGATTTCACTGACGTGGTCGGCACCCCTCCCGTCGGCAGCTTGAGTTTCCCTCGTGAACCCATCGGCCCGTCCAGCCGCAGGAGCCCCTTTGCGATCACGGAAATCATGTATCATCCGCGCAGCCTTCCGGCCTTTCAGGGACGCAGCCTCGAGTTCATCGAGATCTTCAACTCGAATCCGTTCCCGGAAAGCCTCGGCCGATACCGCCTTTCGGGGTCAGTCGACTACACGTTCCCGGCCAACACGGTTGTCAAGGGCGGCGGGTTCCTCGTCGTCGCGCGCGACCCGGGGTTGGTCATGAGCTACTACGGCATCACCGGCGTGCTCGGCCCGTGGGAGGGCACCAATGAGTTCAACTTCAGCACCAACGGCCTGCCAGGCGGCGAAGGGACCGTGCGGCTGCGGGGACTGGCCGATAACGTCCTGCTTGAAGTCAACTACCAAGGCCGGCCGCCGTACCCGGTGGCGGCGGACGGCCCGGGCCATTCGCTGATTCTCAGCCGGGCCTCGTACGGCGAGGGCGATCCGCGCGCCTGGGGCATCAGTGACGCCATCGACGGTTCGCCGGGCAAAGATGATCCGTTCGGCTCGGACCGGCTCCGCAACGTGGTGATCAACGAATTCCTGGCCCACACCGACGATCCGCTCCTCGCTGACTACATCGAGCTGTACAACCACGGCAACACGGCGGTGGACCTTTCCGGCGCCTACCTGGCCGACGAAGCCGATTTCATCTCCAACGCCGCCGTCACCAACCATTTCTACCGCATCTCCAACGGCATCTCGATTCCTCCGCGCGGCTTCCTCTCGCTCAACCAGACCACGCTCGGCTTCTCCCTCGGCGCCTCGGGCGAGCGCATTTTCCTGGTCAACTCGAACAAGACCCGCGTGATCGACGCCATCGATTACCAGGCCCAGGGCAACGGTGTCTCAATGGGCCGCTCGCCCGATGGCGCGGCGGCGTGGTACCGCATGGCTTCGCGCACGCCGGGAGCGGCCAACAGCGCGCCGCGCAACGATCCCATCGTGATTAACGAGATCATGTACAGCCCAGTCTCCGGCGATGCGAATCACGAGTACCTCGAGCTTTACAACCGCGGCGGTTCGCCCGTGAATCTCGGCGGCTGGCGCTTCCTGGACGGCATCAATTACACGATCCCCCAGGGCACCATGCTCACCAACGGCCAGTATCTCGTCATCGCGAAAAACCACACGAACCTGTTGGCCCGCTACGCCAACCTTTCGTCGGCCAACACCGTCGGCGACTACAAAGGCACCCTGGCCAATGGCGGCGAGCGCGTCACGCTGGCGATGCCGGAATTGAACGTCGTGACCAACAGCGGCGTGCCGGTCACCAACACCCTCTTCGTCATCGTCAACGAAGTCACCTACGGCGGCGGCGGCGCGCGCTGGGGCTCGTGGGCCGACGGCGGGGGCAGCAGCCTCGAATTGCGCGACCCGCGCAGCGACAACCGCCAGGCCGCCAACTGGGCCGACAGCGACGAATCCAACAAGGGGATTTGGACCACCATCGAGGTTACTAACTCCATCAGTGAAACGGTCAGTTCCCCCATCAATGACAACCTGGAAATCTTCCTTCTCGGTGTCGGCGAGTGCCTCGTGGACGACGTGGAAGTGCGCAACGGCCCTGCAGGCGCCAATTTGATCACGGCCAACCCAGGCTTCGAGAGCGATATGGCGGGTTGGACACCTCAAGGCTCCCATGACCAGTCGAGCATCGAGCCGGTGGGCTTCACCGGCGCCAAGAGTCTCCATCTGCGTGCCGGTTCGCGCGGCGATAACGGCGGCAACCGCATCCGTTCTCCCGCCTTCGGCGCCAGCGGAACCGTTGTCCTGCGAGCCCGAGCCAAGTGGGTTCGCGGCTGGCCCGAACTCCTGCTACGACTGCACGGTGGCGGCCTCGAAGCGGGAGGCGGTTTGCCCATCCAACCCAATCTGGGCACGCCCGGCGCGCCCAACAGCCGTCTGCTGGCCAATGCCGGTCCCGCCCTCTATGAAGTGACTCACAGCCCAGCGCTGCCCGCCGCTGGCGAACCGGTGCTCGTCACGGCTCGCGTCTCCGATCCAGACACCGCCAGCGTCGTGCGTCTGAAGTACCGCATCGACCCGGCCACGTCCTACACGGTCGTGACGATGAAGGACGACGGCACCGGCGGCGATGCCATTTCCGGGGATGGCATCTACAGCGGGACGATTCCCGCGCAAAACTCCGGCGTCACGACGCCTTTCTACGTTGAAGCGGTGGATACACTGGGGGCGACGAACACTTTTCCGACGGACCTATTCCCAACGCCCCCGTTGAGCCGCATCTTTCCACTGGACGCTACGAGCCGCGAGTGCGTCGTGCGCTGGGGCGACCGGCAGATGCCTGGGAGCTTTTCCACCTACCACGTTTGGGTGACTGCCGCCAACACCTCCCGATGGGCGACGCGCCTCCCCAAACTCAATAACGCACCCCTGGACGCCACGTTCGTGTACAACAACTACCGGGTGATCTACAACATGAGGCCACAGTACGCCGGCAGCCCTTGGCATCAGGGCGCGATGGACACCGGCCCGGATGGCACTGACCGCGTGGACTACGACCTGGAGTTTCCCAGCGACGACCAGTTCCTGGGCGAAGCGGATGCGGTCTGGACCAATCCAGGCAATCCTGGGGGCGGGAATACCACGTCGGACACGACCGCGCAGTCCGAGCAGGCTTGTTACATCATCTTCCGGGAGTTGGGGATCCATTACAACTATCGCCGGTTCATGCACCTGTTTGTCAACGGCAACCAGCGCAGCACGACAGGGCAACTTCCGGGCAATTTCATCTTCGAGGATTCCCAACAGCCCAACGGCGCCGTCATTGACGAGTTTTCCCCGGGCGAAACGGACGGGCAACTCTTCAAGATTGAGGACTGGTTCGAGTTTGGGGACAATGTAGATGGCGCTAATAACTTGCCTTTCAACATCAACGACGCCGACCTGACCCGCCGCGTCATCACCGGCACTACAAACATCGACATCGCCGCCGCCCGCTTCATGTTCCGCAACCGGGCGCGTGGCCCGGGGGAATCGGCCAACGATTACACCAACCTGGTCAACCTCATCAACATCGTCTCCCCGGCCTCCTCCCCGTCCAGCACCGCGATCAGCAACATCGTCCAGCTCGACTCCCTCGCGGACATGGAACAGTGGATGCGCATTTTTGCCGTCCAACACGCGGTTTGGAACTGGGACTCCTATAGTTATGAACGCGGGAAGAATGCCTATATGTACAAGCCGAAAAACGGCAAGTTTTTCCAGATGACGTGGGACATCGACTTTGCCATGGGCATCGACCGCACGGATACTCCGGGGATATTCGCTTCGAACGATCCTCGAGTCCTGGCGATGTGGAACACGCCCGTGTATCGGAGGGCCTACTTGCGGGCGTTTGAAGACATGGTCAATGGGCCATTCAGCAATGCCTACCTCGATCCCATATTGGACGCCAAGGCCGCGGCATTTGTCGCCAATAACATCAACTACGACGCCAGTCTGCTCAATTCCACCATCCGGATGAAAGGCTGGATTGGTACCCGTCGGAACAATCTCATCACCCAGCTCGGTAGCACGGTGGCGAACTTCTTCCGGATCACCAGCTCGACGAACTTTACGACCAACGGCAACCTCGTCACGATCACAGGCGAAGCCCCGGTGGGCGCCAGGGACATTTACATCAATGGCGTGAATATTCCTGTGACTTGGACGAGCGTCAGCAACTGGACCGCCCGCGTCGCCCTCTCCAATGGAGTGAACAACCTCACTGTCCAGGGCTATACGTCGCGCGGCACGCCCACCAACGCCGCCAGCACCGTGACCATCAATTACACCGGCCCGAGCGCCAATCCCGTGGGCTCGGTCGTGTTCAATGAAATCCTCTACAACCCGGTAGTGCGCGAAAGTTCCTTTGTGGAACTGTTCAACAATTCCTCGGCCGTTGCTTTCGACATTGGCGGCTGGGAGATCAACGGGCTCGATTATTCGTTCCCCTCCGGCACGGTCATCGGGCCGCGCCAGTATCTCGTCATCCCGAAAAACATCAGCGCGTTCTCCTCTGCGTTCGGATTTGGCGTCACCCCGATTCAAGATTACGACGGGGACCTCGACGCCGACGGTGAGACGCTCACGTTGCGCATACCCGCCAGCACCAATGGGCCGGCCGTCGTCATCGACAAGGTCCGCTATGAAAACCAGGCGCCGTGGCCCACGATCGCTCCGGAGAGCGGATTCTCGTTGCAATTGATCGACGCTCAACAGGACAACTCGCGGGTCAGCAACTGGACGCTCCAGCTGGGCCAGTGGATTTACGCCACCTACATCGGAAGAATCGCGACCAACGGCACAAATCTCCTCATCTTCATGAATGGTAGTGCGGGGGACGTTTATATTGACGACATTACCCTCGTGACCGGGGCCGTGGCCGGGGTTGGCATGAACCTGCTCCAGAACGGCGGCTTCGAAGGGCCCTATTCGGAAACCTGGACCAACCTTGGCAACCACAGCAACTCGGTGGTGAGCACGGAGTTTGCCCACTCCGGCAGTTCCAGCCTGCACGTCATCGGCACGGGTGCCGGCGGACAAAGCGCCTGTGTTCGGCAAACCATCGGGACGTTTCCGACCAACACCCTCTGCACCGTCAGCTTCTACTTTCTTCCAACCACCAACGGCACGTTGCTGACGGTCCGCACGCAACCGGGCAGTGAATTCAATACGAACCATCTGGTTCGGGTTGCACCCATGCCCAGCAGCCCCGGCGCGGCCAATGTCGTCGCCTCCACCCTTCCGCCGTACGATCCGGTCTGGCTCAACGAACTCCAGGCAGAGAACATCGCCGGCATCACCGACAATATGGGCGAGCGGGAGCCGTGGATTGAACTCTACAACGCCGGCCCTGGCAGCGTCGCTATGAGCAATTACTATCTGGCCAACAACTACGGTTCCAACCTCAACCAATGGCAGTTCCCCGCGGGCTATCAATTGGCGCCGGGCGAGTTGCGCATTGTGTGGGCGGACGGGGAACCGTTGGAAACCTCTGGCACGAACGCCCATACCAACTTCCGCCTCCCGATCGGCAGCGGCACGCTGGCGCTGGTCCGCCTGCTCGACGGCCAGCCCCAAATCACCGATTACCTCACGTACAACAACCTGCGGGCGAACCTTTCCTACGGCGACTACCCCGATGGCCAGCCCTTCACGCGGGTCGTCTTCCAATCTTCCACTCCGAGAGGCACCAACAACACGCGCGACATCAACGTGTTCATCAACGAGTGGATGGCCGCCAACGCCTCCTTCCTGCTCGATACCAGCGACAACCATTACGATGACTGGTTCGAGCTTTACAACGCCGGCCCCAACGCGGTGGACCTCGGCGACTACTATCTGACCGACAACCTGATGAATCCGAAAAAATTCCGCGTTCCGAACAACGGGCAGTATGTCATCCCGGCGGGCGGCTACCTGCTGGTCTGGGCGGACAACGATTCGAGTGACAACTCGCCCCTCTCGCCCGACCTTCACGCCAGCTTCACACTCGACGCCAGTTTTCCAGGCGAGGCCCTGGGCTTGTACTCGCCCGATGGCGTCACCCCCATTGACACCGTCACCTTCGGCCAGCAAACCAACAACATCAGCGAAGGCCGTTACGCTGACGGCGCCGTCAACCGCTACTGGATGACGACTCCGACGCCCCGCTCGGCCAACGTCATCTCGGGCGGCAACACCCCGCCCCAACTCACCGCCATCCCCGACCGCACCCTCCGCCTCGGCCAGACCGTCAGCTTCCAGGCGATCGCCACGGATGGCGACCTGCCGCCGCAGACGCTGACCTTCACCCTCGGTGGCACGCCGCCACTTGGCGCGATGATTACCAGCGGCGGGCATTTTACCTGGACCCCCTCCGCCGCGCAGACTCCGGGCTCGTACGACATCACCGTCGTGGTCACCGACAATGGCCCCGGCGCGCTGAAAGCCATGGATACGTTCAACGTTTCAGTCCTTCCGCCGCCTGTGGCGATGGTCACCGGCAGCGACGGCACAAGCGTCTTCATCAGCTTCGACACCATCCCGGGCCGCTCCTACCGCGTCGATTATAAGACCCACATCAACGACCCGGTGTGGCTGCCGCTCAACGCGCCGATCCCAGCGCCCGGCGCCAGCATGGAGATCACCGACAACTTCGGCGCTCAGACGCAACGCTTCTACAAGATTTTCCAGGTCGACTGAGCCGGCGGTTGAGAAACCGCTAATCGGCCCTCATCCACGCCGAGAATAAAGTTGATTACGGAATTCCGGGGCTCACGGGAACGAGCACGAACGCCAACGGCGTTCCATCACTCAGCCCAGGGTTGGAGCGGAGCGACTACCCTGGGTGTGCGACAGTTTCCCCACAACCCTGAAGGGGTTGTATCAGCCGCACTGTGTAACCCGTGATTCAACCCCTTTAGGGTTGAGGCCCTCATTGGACATGTACCCAGGGTAGCCCGCTATCGCGGGCAACCCTGGGCTGGAGGATGGAACGCCCTTGGCGTTCCCCGGAATTCCGTGATGAACCAAGAATAATGCCTCTCGAATCTCCATGAAAGGCTTTGGCGAGCAGGATCTCCCTTCGGGACAATGGCCTTGGCGCTGTTTTTGGATTTCCGAAAGGCCTTAACGCGGAAAAGAATTGTCGCCCCGCCTTGATGCGGGCAACCTGCCCGCTCGTTTATGCGGCAAGTGGACCTGGCATTGATTGGCGGCGGCACCGTGGGCGGTGGCGTGTTTGCCGCCATCCAGCGCAACGGCGCCCTGATGGCCTCCCGCCTGGGTGTGCGCCTTCGGATCGCCCGCGTGGCCGTGCGCGATATCCCCAAGCGCCGCGCCGTGGCCATCCCCCGCGCCCTCCTCTCGACGGATTGGAAGGCTGTAGTGGAGGATCCGCGCATCAACCTCGTCGTCGAATTGATGGGCGGCACGACCACGGCTCGGCAGGTCGTGCTGGCGGCGCTGAGGCAGGGCAAACCCGTCGTCACCGCCAATAAGGCGCTGCTCTCCGCGCACGGCGAAGAGCTCTTTGAGGCCGCCCAACGGCACGGCACGAACCTCTACTACGAGGCGAGCGTCGCCGGCGGCATCCCGATCATTAAAGTCCTCCGCGAGGGCCTCATTGGGAACCGCATCGAGCGCCTCTACGGAATCGTCAACGGGACCTGCAATTACATCCTCACGCGCATGAAGCTCGAAGGCGCCGAGTTCGAGGAGGTGCTGGCCGAGGCGCAGCGATTGGGTTACGCGGAAACGCCCCCGAATCTCGACGTGGACGGCCTCGATGCCGCGCACAAGACGGGCATCCTCGCTTCGCTGGCGCATGGTTTTTGGGTCAACCCTCGGCACATCCACGTCGAAGGCATCCGAAGCGTCACCCGCCTGGACATGCAGTTCGCAGGACTGCTCGGCTACACCATCAAGTTGCTTGGGATCGTGAAAAGGGCGGAAGAGATTTACGCAGGCGCTGGAAAAGGCCGGCGCGCGCGTAAATCGAAAATCGAAAATCGAAAATCGAAAATTCAGGTTTCGGTCTATCCGACCCTCGTCCCGGACTCCCACGTCCTGGCCAGCGTCAACCACGTCTTCAACGCCATTTACGTGCAGGGCGACATCGTGGGCGACACGCTTTACTACGGGCGGGGCGCGGGCCCGGATGCCACGGCCAGCGCCGTGCTGAGCGATCTGGCGGATGCCGCGCTCGACCTCAAGTGCGGCACGCGCCATCGCATCCCCCCGTTCGTCCCGCACGAGCGCGATGGCTCAGTGCTGCCCATCGACCAGGTGGTGTCTCGCTACTACGTCCGCCTGAACGTGATCGACAGGCCGGGAACGCTTGCGAAGATCGCCGCCATTCTGGCCGGGGCGCGCATCGGCATTTCCTCGGTGATCCAGCCCGAAGGCCACGAAGGCAAAAGCGTGCCGCTCATCCTTATGACCCATGACGCGACCCACGCGGCGATGCGGGCTGCGTTGGCGAAGATTTCCCGGCTGCCCGTCGTCAAAAGCGCGCCTGTAATGATTCGCGTGGAGAATTTCGAGTGAAGATGACTACCCATCAGAGCGGCGCCTGGCCCGGCGTCATCAAACGCTACGCCGAGTTTCTTCCCGTCAGCAGCGCCACGCCCGTGGTGACCCTGCTCGAAGGCAACACGCCGCTCATTCCCGCGCTGCGGTTCGCCGAGGCCGTCGGCGGCGGGATCCAGCTCTATCTGAAATACGAGGCGCTCAATCCGACCTGCTCGTTCAAGGACCGCGGGATGACCCTCGCCGTTTCCAAGGCGCGCGAGCGGGGCGCGCAGGTCATCGTCTGCGCCAGCAC
>WNGA01005005.1_pt1 | contig 48391 bp, 45 predicted proteins | sample 5400061 | NCBI WGS metagenome assembly WNGA01 (sample SAMN13153366, study PRJNA577476) | soil metagenome | isolation source: 100 cm soil or saprolite under grassland replicate 2 | place: USA:California | collected 2016-06-15
TGGCATGCGCACTGAACTGATCGGTGAGATCGCGATGACGGTCGGGCCCGTGAACGTCGTCTTCGAGGCGCCGACGAAGGCCGCCCAGGCGTGGTTCATCAAGACGTTCGGGCCGTCGGTCAACCTCGGCAACATCCCACCCGACGAGGTGATCCCGCTCGAGACGCTGCGGCGCGGCCTCCGCGGCGACACGCTCAAGGAGGTGCTGCTTGGCGACCGCGCCCGCACTCCAGCTCCCTGACGTCGAGGCGATGAGCGCGGAGGACGTGCTGCTCTGGGCGCACGAGCAGTTCGGCGACCGGATGTGCCTGACGTGCTCGTGGCAGCGCCAGTCGTCGGTGCTGATCCACATGGTCAGCGAGCTCGGGCTCGAGATTCCAATCGTGGAGCTCGACACACTCGTGCTCTTCCCCGAGACGTACGAGACGCGGGACCGTCTAGTCGAGCGCTACGGCCTGCAGCTGCAGTCGTTTCGCCCGATCGACGCGCCGGACCGGCTCTGGGAGACCGAGCCCGACCGCTGCTGCCACATCCGCAAGGTCGAGCCGCTCGAGCGCGCGCTCGCGCCCTACGACGCGTGGATCACCGGCATTCGGCGCGAGCAGGCGGTGACGCGCGCGAACGCGCAGAAGATCGAATGGTCGGAGCGCTACGGCGTCTGGAAGGTGCAGCCGCTCGTCGACTGGGACGCGAAGCGCGTCCAGGCGTACATCCACGTCAACGAGATTCCATACAACCCGCTGCACGATCAGGGCTACCCCTCGATCGGCTGCATTCCGTGCACACGTCCCGTCGAGGGCGGCGAGGACGAGCGGGCGGGGCGCTGGGCCGGCTCGAGCAAGCTCGAGTGCGGCATTCACATCAACGCACCGCTGATCAAGGAGAGCAATGACTGAGAACGGCTCGGTTGGCGCTGGGGGAACCTCCCGGTTCCCCCAGACCCCTTCCACCGGTCCGCTTCGCGGACGAGAGCTCCAAGCCGCCGCCGAAGGCAGCGGCTTTACGCTCTGGTTCACAGGGCTATCAGGCGCCGGCAAGACGACCATCGCCGAGCTCGTGCGTCCGGAACTGGAACGCCGCGGCCGCCTCGTCGAGTGGCTCGACGGGGACGAGGTGCGCGAGCACCTGTCCAAGGGCCTCGGCTTCTCGAAGGAGGACCGCGACACGAACATCGACCGCATCGGCTGGGTCGCGTCGCGGCTCACGCGTCACGGCGCGGCGGTGATCGTCTCCGCCATCTCGCCGTATCGCGCGGCGAGGCACAAGGCGCGCGAGATGGTCGAGGCGAACGGGATGTTCGTCGAGGTCTTCGTCGACGCGTCCGTCGACGAGTGCGCGCGCCGCGACGTGAAGGGACTCTACGAGAAGGCGTTTCGCGGCGAGATCAAGGAGTTCACCGGCGTCTCCGACCCGTACGAGGCTCCCGAGGATCCCGAGATCAGGATCGAGTCCGAGCACGAGGAGCCCGAGCAGAGCGCACGGCGGATCCTCGCGCTCCTCGAGCAGCGCGGTCTGGTGCCGGTAGCGGTGACGGCGTGAGCGTCGCCACCGACACGAAGCTGATCGCGCCGCACGGCGGTGAGCTCGTCGACCGCACCGGCGCCCGTCCCGACGACCTCGACTCGCTCGAGACGCTGACGGTTACCTCGCGAGAGCTGTCCGATTTGGACATGCTCGCCTGCGGGGCGCTCTCGCCGCTCAGCGGTTTCATCGGCCGCGAGGACTACGAGTCCGTGCTCGAGCACATGCGCCTTGCGAACGGGCTGCCGTGGGCGTTGCCGGTGTGCCTCGCCGTGGACGAGGCACCGCGCTCGGACCGCGTCGCTCTTGCGGAGCACGCGGTCCTCGAGGTGGAGGAGGTCTTCGAGTACGACAAGGAACGCGAAGCGCAACAGGCGTTCGGCACGACCGACGCCAAGCATCCGGGCGTCGAACGACTGTACGCGCAGAAGCCGCTGTACCTCGCCGGCCGCGTCACCGTGTTCGAACGAGCGGAACCACCGTTCCCGGAGCTGGCGCTCGACCCGGCCGAGACGCGCGCCGAGCTCGCGCAGCGGGGCTGGAAGCGCGTCGTCGGCTTTCAGACCCGCAACCCGATCCACCGCGCGCACGAGTACCTGACGAAGGTCGCGCTCGAGACGGTCGACGGGCTGCTGATCCACCCGCTCGTCGGGGACACGAAGTCCGACGACGTCCCGGCGAAGACCCGCGTGGAGTGCTACCGCGTGCTGCTCGACGGCTACTACCCGGCGGACCGCGTCGTGCTGAGCGCATTTCCGGCGGCGATGCGCTACGCGGGCCCGCGCGAGGCGATCTGGCACGCGATCTGCCGCAAGAACTACGGCTGCTCGCACTTCATCGTCGGTCGCGACCACGCGGGCGTCGGCGACTACTACGGCACCTACGACGCGCAGCTGATCTTCGACGAGTTCGAGCCGCACGAGCTCGACATCGAGCCGATGTTCTTCGAGCACTCGTTCTGGTGCAAGGCGTGCGGCTCGATGGCTTCGGCGAAGACGTGTCCGCACGGCTCCGACGAGCACGTGTTCCTGTCCGGGACGAAGGTCAGGGAGCTGCTCGGCAACGGCGAGCTGCCCCCGCAGGAGTTCTCGCGGCCGGAGGTCGCCGAGGTTCTCATCGAGGCCTATAAGAGTTGACCTGGCAGTTCACCCTCACGGGTCTGCTCATCGGCATCCTCGTCGGCCTGACCGGCATGGGCGGCGGCGCGCTGCTGACGCCGATCCTCGTCCTGCTCTTCGGCTTCAAGCCGACCTACGCGGTCGGCACCGACATCCTCCACGGCGCGGTCTTCAAGACGTTCGGCGCGGTGCGGCATCGCCGGCTCGGCAACGTGCATGCGCATCTGACGCTCTGGATGTTCCTCGGCTCCGGCCCGCTGTCGCTCCTCGGCGTTGGGGTGGCGAGCTGGCTCGAGGACGCGTACGGCGACGGCGTCCAGTCGGCGGAGGGCTATGCGATCGGAGCGGCGCTCGTGCTCGGCGCGATCGGTCTCGTACTGAAGACCTTCGTCAAGCGGGGCGTCCAGCCCAGCGAGGCCGGGTTCGTGATGCAACGGAAGGACAAGGTGCGCGCCGTCATCATCGGCGCCGTCTTCGGCTTCATCGTCGGCCTGACGTCGGTCGGCAGCGGGACCTTCTTCGGGCTCGTGATGGTGATGGTCTATCCGCTGACGATCGCGCGGATCGTCGGCACCGACATCTTCCACGCGTCTGCATTGCTCTGGGTCGCGGGGTTCGGCCACCTCGTGCAGGGCAATGTCGACCTCCACGCCATGGCATGGCTCCTGCTCGGCTCGATTCCCGGCATCTGGGTTTCGAGTCGCTTCACTCTCCATCTCCCGCAGGACGCGCTCCGCCTCGGGCTGGCGGGTGTGCTCGCGCTCAGCGGCATCAAGCTCCTCGATGTTCCGCAGTCGAGCTACGTGATCGCGGTCGGGCTCGGCCTCGGACTCGCTGCGTTCGCCGTTTGGCTCGCCGTACAATTCCGCGGCCGTGAAACGCAACGCTCCGACAGTCCTCGCCCTGGTTTTGCTGACGGCGACGGCGACGGCTTTCGCGGTGACGCAGCGCTTGAAGCTCGAGCCGAGCCCGATCTCGCAGACGCGCGTCGATAAGGTCTTCTCGCCGGTCTGCGAGTGCGAGTCGCAGGCCGCGAAGATCCAGTTCTCGCTGCGGCGTTCGGATCACCTGCGCATCGCGATCCGCCTGGACGGCCGTGAGCTGACGATTGCGGACGGCGAGTTCCGCAAAGGCGTTGTGCGTGCGCACTGGAACGGGCGCGACGCAGCGGGCGCGGTCGTGCCGGACGGGATCTACTACCCCGTCGTGCACATGCTCCGCGCGCAGCGCACCATCGATCTTCCGAACCCGATCCGGGTCGACACCCAGCCGCCATCAATTGTCGTCACGAGACTGCGCAGCAACGGGCCGAAGCTCACTGTCTTGTACCGGGCCTCGGAGCCCGCGCACGCCATCCTGATCGTGGACGGACGGCGAGCCGTCTACACGTACTACACGCTCCGCCGCTGGCACTTCACCTGGTACGGGCGCGTCAACGGCAAGCCGGTACGCGCGAGGCATCACCATCTCGTCCTCCTCGCGGAGGATCTTGCGGGAAACCGGTCGGCGCCGACGCCGATTCGGTGACCGCGACACCCGGCGGGCCACCGCTCCTGATCCTCGGCGTGCGCCGCTCGGGCACGACGCTGCTGCGCGTGATGCTCGACCGGCACTCCCAGCTTGGTATTCCCGACGAGACCTACTTCGTGCCGCAACTCGCAGACCGTCATCTGCGGCGTGTCGACCCCGACAGGTTCCTCGACGACGTCCGCCGGGTCGTCGACTGGGACATACCGCTAGCCAAGGTGCGTTCGCGCCTCCATGACGGCATGCCGATCGGCGCCGCGATCGGCACGGTCTACGCGGTCTACGCGGACGAGCACGGAAAGGCGCGCTGGGGCGACAAGACCCCGATGTACATGCAGAACCTCCGCCTGCTCGAGCGGCTCTTTCCCGACGCGCTCTTCGTCCACCTGATCCGCGACGGCCGCGACGCGGCGACGTCGTTCCTCGCGATGCCGCGGGGGATCGTCACGGAGACGTGGATGCATCCGCACACGCCCGCCGACTTCGCGTGCCAGTGGCGCACGGAGGTCGCGGCTGCACGGCGGCTCGGCCGCCGCGTCGGCACCCGATATCTGGAAGTGCGCTACGAGGATCTCGTCGCAGATGTCGAGAGCATGCTGAGGCGGATCTGCGAGCTCGCCGCGCTCGAGTACGAGCCGGGGATGGCGGACTACGTCGGCAACGTCGACGTGTCGACGAAGCCCCATCAACAGAGACTCAAGGAGCCGCCGACGAAGGGCGTGCGCGACTGGCGGACGCAAATGGCGCCGGACGACGTCGCGGCATTCGAGCACGTTGCCGGCGACCTTCTCCGCGAGCTCGGGTACGAGACGTCGCACGAGGCGGACGCCGCCGGCCGGGCCAGGCTCGCGTCGTACGCGGCGCGCGCGCTGGCGTGGCGCGGCACGAGCTTCGCTCTACGGCGTTCGCCCCTTTGGCTTCGTCGTCACCCGCTGCTTCGCTAGCTTCCTGCGCTTCAGCTCCAGGATCTGCGGGCTCCGCTTCCCGTGCCAGGCCTGCACGATGCCGTTGAGCGTGAAGAAGTAGTGCCGCTCCGTGACGATCCCGGGCGAGTACTTGCCGATGTTGAGGTGCCAGAGCACCTTGCCGTCGGCTGCGCGCAGGCCGTAGGTGTTGCGCTCGAGGTTCGAGAAGAAGACGTACGGGCCTGCGACGAACGCCGGCCCGAGGAAGCGGCCGCCCAGGCGGCGGCTCCAGAGCACCCGCCCGTTGCTGGCGCGTAGCGCCCGGACCCGGCCGTCGAAGCCGCCGAAGAAGACGCGTCCGTCCGCGACTGCCGGCGTCGCGTAGCCCCACGAGTTGACGCTCGAGCGCCAGATCACGTGTCCGTCGCTCGCCGAGAGCGCAAAGACGCCGCCCGAGCGCGAGATCGTGAACAGCCGCTTCCCGTCGGTGGAGACGCTCGCGTAGAAGCTCTCGTAGCGAACGAAGTCGCGGCTGAGATAGTGGCTCCAGATCTTGTGGCCGTTGCTGCGGTTCAGGCACCAGATCGAGCCGGCATAGGTCGACACGTAGATGCGGTTGCCGAGGATGGAAGGGCTCGAGTTGATCCGCCCGCCCGTGTCGTAGGCCCACTTGATGCGGCCGGTACGGACGTAGACGGCGAACAGCCGGCCGTCGGTCGCCCCGAAGTAGACGAGCCGGCGAACCGCGACAGGTGACGACTCCACCTTCGCGGCGACCTTCAGCCGCCAGAGGCGGCGCCCGTTGAAGCGGTTGTACGCCGTGACGTAGCCGTCGTGTGAGGAGACGATCAGCCGAGGCCCGGCGATCGCGGGCGTGGACGGCTTGCGCCCGCCGCGCCGCTGCCAGATCACGTGGCCGTTGTACGAGTTGAGCGCGACCGTCCTACCGCTGAACGTGTTCACGTACAGGTACCCGCCGCAGTAGCTCGGCGGGTACTCGATGTAGCTGCCGAGGCCCGTCACCCAGTAGTGGCGCAGCGGCAACCCGATGTCGATCGACGGGCGCGAGAGCGTGCGTTGCGGGTTGCCGCCGAAGTTCAGCCAGCAGCGCTTGTCGTAGACGATGCGGTGCCCCTTCTTCGGCACCTTGATCGGGCCGGTGTCCGCGGTCTCGACCGAGACGCCCTTCAGCTCGGTGTCGAGCTTTCCCTGGGGACGCTCGCGGGCTTTGAGGTAGACGGCGGCACCGGCACCGGCGACGAGGAGCCCGAGGACTGCGAGGCTGAGGAGGATCCGTCGACGCACCCGGCGAGAGCTAGTGTGCCAGCGGCGGCTGCTGACGTGACGACTAGTGCCCACGCCGCCACGCCGACCACTCCCCAGACGATCGGGTCCTCGAAGAAGCCCGCATAGAAGAGGGAATGGACGAACAGGGCGAGGAAGACGGCTGACGCGCCGAGGCCGAGCGCGCGCCGCTGCCGTGTCACGAGATACAGCAGCCGGATCGAGGCCGCCATCAGCGCCGCGTAGACGAGGAAGCCGACGATCCCGAGCTCCGCGGCGACGGTCAGCGGGGTCGTGTGCGAACGATCACGCTTTGCGGAGAGCTCAGTATTGGCCTCCTCCTTGCTCGCCTCCGGCTGCCCGCCGATGCCGACTCCGACGACCGGGTGGTTCTCGAACACGACCCACGTGACGCGTGCGAGGCGCGTGCGTCCGCTCGTCGCCTTCCTGGCCGAGTCGCTGACCGCCGTCGCCGCGACGAAGGCGGCGCCGGCGATCACCGCGGCGGCGGCGCCGACGACAAGGACCCGTCGCAGCCGCGGGCCGCCGAGGACGAACGAGACCGCGACGGCCACCGCGAACAGAGCCACGAAGCTCGACTGCGAGTACGCGAAGAGCATCCCGGCCCAGAGGAACGCGATCAGGCCGGCGCCGAGCCAGAAGCCGACGCGCCCGAGCCACATGGCCACGAGCAGCACGCCAATCGCGATCACGACGTGACGGCCGAAGACGCTCGGATCCTTGAACAGCGACGTGACGCGAAAGTAGGTCGTGTACGCGTTCGCCCGCTCCACGTCGCTGGCCAGGAGATGACCGTGCGTCAGCCGCTGGAAGAGCGAGACCGCGGAGAAGAGAGCGGCGAGCGCGACGAGCGTGACGGCGAGCCCGCGCGGGTGCCAGGCACGGAACGGCGATCTGACGACCGCGACGACGAGCGCCGAGAAGGGGAAGAGGAAGAAGAGGAGCTCGATGCTGCCCTGGCGCAGGTCCTTCGTCCAGAGCAGAGAAATCCCCGCGAGCAGGAGAAAAGCGGCCGCCGGGACGGCGAGCAGGCGCGGTAGCGGTTTGCCCGGGTGGCCGCGCAGCGTGCGGACAACCAGCGCAAGCAGCGCCGCGGCGAGCACGACGTAGAGCGGGTCGAGCAGATACGCCTGCTGCGTTCCGACCGACGTCGAGATACGAAACGGCGCCGCGGCGAGCAGCACGATCGGGACGGCCGTCGGCCAGCGCACGAGCGCCCAGGCGGCCGCACCGACGACGGCAACGCCGAAGATCAACGCGACGAGATGAGTCGCCGGGCTGACGAAGAGCTTGAGGTCGTGGCCCGGGATGAGCGCGACCGCGAGCATCGTCTCGCCCACGGCTGCGATTGCGAGGCCACCTAGCAGCTCTACACGAGTGCGAGAGAGAAGCAGGATCGCAGCGCCGACGGCGCCGACGACCGCCGCAGCTTGAGCCAGGTCGCCGTGAGGCATGAAACCCTAGGTTACGGCGATTGTGGTCGGTTCAAGCGGATCGACCGGTCATTTCAGACGGACGCACAGGCAGAGCCTGCGCGTCCTGAGGACGACACCGCAAGCGGTGTCTCAGCGGTCGCGTGATAGGAAAGGCCGCGTGATCGGTGCCTGGGAACGCGTGCTCGTCCTCGCTCCGCACACCGACGACGGCGAGTTCGGCGCGGGCGGGACGATGGCGAGGCTCGTCGAGGGTGGGTCGCAGGTGCGCTACGTCGCGTTCTCGATCGCCACGCGCTCGCTCCCTGAAGGCTTTCCGCCCGACACGCTGGCGCGGGAGGTGAAGGAGGCGACCGCGGAGCTCGGGATCGCTCCTGAGGACCTGACCGTGCACGACTTCGACGTCCGCACCTTTCCGGAGCACCGGCAGGACATCCTCGAGTTGCTCGTCGCGCTGTGGGAGGACTGGCGACCGGATGCCGTCTTCCAGCCGAGCCTGCACGACATCCACCAGGACCATCAGGTCATCGCCGCCGAGAGCATGCGCGCGTTCAAGCGCACGACGATCCTCGGCTATGAGATTCCCTGGAACAACTTCGACTTCAAGTACCAGGCGTACGTGTCGCTGCAGCGGGAGCATGTGGACAAGAAAGTGGCGGCGCTCTCAAAGTACGAGTCGCAGCAGCACCGGCGGTACAGCGACCCCGAGTACATCCGCAACGTCGCGCGCACGCACGGCATCAACGTGAACCGCGACTTCGCGGAGGTGTTCGAGGTCTACCGCGTCGTGGCTTAGCGGCGGCCGCTGCCCCGCTGGGTATAAAGTTTAGGCATGCCTAAATCTCGGCTGAGCCGCCGCAAGCTGCTCGCGGGGGCTGCACCGCTCGTCGCCGCGCCCGCGCTGTCGAAGCTTGCATTCGCCGGAGAGGCGGTCCAGTCGGGGCACGAGGGGCACATGCTGGCGGGTGCGGCCATGGTCGGCGACGAAACTCCCGCCGCGGGGGGCCCGAACGATCTCGACGCGCTGCTTTACCCCCCGCCCGCACGGGCTCATCAGCCCGGCCGCGTGCGCGAGTATCAGCTCGTCGCCCACGACCGCGAGGTGGAGGTCGCGCCGGGCGTCTTCTTCGCGGCGTGGACCTACAACGGCACGGTTCCGGGGCCGGTGATCCGCGCGACCGAAGGCGATCTCCTCCGTATTCAGTTCGCGAACGCCGGCTCGCACGCCCACACGATCCACTTCCACGGCATACATCCGGCTGTCATGGACGGCGTCTTCGAGGTGGTCGATCCGGGCGCAACCTTCACGTACGAGTTTCCGGCGCGGCCGTACGGGATGCATCTCTACCACTGTCACTCGACGCCCCTGAAGAAGCACATTCACAAGGGTCTCTACGGCGCCTTCATCATCGACCCCGCTAAGCCACGCAAGCCGGCTCAGGAGCTCGTGATGGTGATGAACGGCTTCGACACCGACGGCGACGGCGAGAACAACTTCTATACCGTCAACGGGCGCTCGTTCTACTACGCGCGCTATCCGATCCGCGTCCGGCGCTCGCAGACCGTCCGCATCTACATCGCCAACCTGACCGAGTTCGATCTCCTCAACTCGTTCCATCTGCACGGCGATTTCTTCCGTTACTACCCGACGGGGTCGGGCGATGCTTTCGAGTACACGGACACAGTCATGCTCTGCCAGGGGCAGCGCGGAATCATCGAGATCGACTTCGCGAACACCGGTCGCTTCATGTTCCACGCGCACCAATCGGAGTTCACGGAGCTCGGCTGGATGGGCTTCTTCGAGGTGGTCGATTAGTGGCGGGCCGGATCGCGGCCCTCGTCCCTGTCGTCCTGCTCGCCGCCGTCGTCGGCGTGTTCGTCACGAGTGGCGAGTCGCTCGTCGACCTGATCGGCCGGAATCCACCGTCGCTCGACGAGTTCGACGTTCGGCGTGTCCAGTTCAAGCCGGGAGAGATCAAGATCCGTGTCACCAATCCGCAGCGCGACGACCTGACGATTGCGTCGGTGACGGTGGACGATGCGATCCTCCCGTTTTCGGTCGACGGCGACCGCACGCTCGGCCGTCTACGTTCGGCCACGATCGTCGTCCCCTACGAATGGGTCGAGGACGAACCGATCTCCGTCGGCGTGACGAGCTCGACCGGCATCGAGACGACCGAGGAGATCGCCGCGGCCGTGGAGACTCCGGGCGCCAGCGTCAAGGGCTTCCTCGGGTACGGCCTGATCGGCTTCCTGGTCGGGATCGTGCCGATCGCGCTCGGCCTGTTGTGGCTGCCCTCCCTCCGGAACGCGGACCGGCGCTGGCTCGCGGCGTTCATGGCGTTGACGGCGGGCTTGTTGACCTTCCTTGGGATCGAGGCGCTCGGGGAGGCATTCGAGCGGCAGGCCGAGTTGCCCGAGCCCCTGGCGGGTGCGGGGCTCGTCCTACTCGGTGTTGCGATCAGCTACCTGACGATGACGTTCCTCGGGACGCGTCTTGCGCAGGGCGAGCAGGGCGCGGCCGTCGGAGCCGCCGCGCTGGCGCTGCTCGTCGCCGTGGGCATCGGCGTGCACAACTTCGGTGAAGGCCTGGCGATCGGGACCTCGTTCGCGTTCGGCGAGCTGACGCTCGGGACGTTTCTGATCGTCGGGTTCATGATCCACAATGTCACCGAGGGGCTCGGGATTGCGGCTCCGGCTGCGGAGAGCGGTGCGCGGGTCGGCGTGCGCCGGCTGGCCGCGCTCGCGCTGATCGCCGGCGCTCCGGCCATCCTCGGCGCCTGGCTGGGCGGGTTTGCCTCGTCTGACTTCCTCGCCGTGGTCTTCTTCGCGGCAGCTGCCGGCGCGGCGCTCGAGGTCGTGGTCGAGGTCGGGCGTTACGTCGCGCGTCGCGTCGAGAGAGGCTTGCGGTCGGGGTGGGTCATCGGCGGTTTTCTCGCAGGCATCGTCGCGATGTATCTCACCGGGCTGCTCGCGGCCTAGGAGACGGCCGCGACCGCGGCCACGGCGTCGTCGATTGCGCGCAGGGTCGCGTCGTCCAGGTCGATCCCCGACGCTGCGGCGTTCTCCTCCACCTGTTCGGGGCGGCTCGCACCGATGATTGCCGCCGCGACTTCGGGTCGACGGAGCACCCAGGCGAGAGACAGCTGCGCCATCGTGATGCCGAGCCCGTCGGCGATCGGCTGCAGGCGTTGCACGGCCTCGAGCACGTCGTCGTCGCGGAAGCGGTCCATCGCCCAGCCCATGTCGCGCGATGCGGCACGCGTGTCCGGCGGCGGTGCCTCGCCCGGCTTGTACTTCCCCGTCAGCGTTCCCTGCGCGAGCGGCGACCACACGATCTGCGAGATCCCGTTCGCGGCGCAGAGCGGGAAGACCTCGCGCTCCGGCTCGCGCCAGAGGAGCGAGTACTGCGGCTGGCTCGAGACGAACTTCTCCACGTTCGGTAGCTCGAGCGCGGCCTCGATCCGGTCGGGCGGCCACTCGCTGAAGCCGAGGTAGCGGACCTTTCCCTGCCGGACGACCTCGGTGAGCGCCTCCATCGTCTCCTCGAGCGGCGTGTCGAAGTCGTAGCGGTGGCACTGGTAGAGGTCGACGTAGTCCGTACGCAGTCGGAGCAGCGAGATGTCGAGCTGCTTGAAGACCTGTTCGCGCGACAGGCCGTGGTCGCCGTTCATCGGAAAGTAGAGCTTCGTCCCGAGGATGTACGAGTCGCGCGGCCGGCCGACCAGCACCTCGCCGAGGAGTGACTCTGCGGCTCCGCGGGAATAGACGTTCGCTGTGTCGATGAAATTGATTCCAACCTCGAACGCCTTCGCGACGCAGGCCTCGGCCTGCTCACGTCCGACGCCGCCACCGTACGTCAGCCAAGAGCCGAGGCTGATCTCCGAGATCTCGAGCTCGCTCGAACCGAGGCGGCGGTAGCGCATGGGTGAAGCTCTAGCATCGACCGGTATGCGTACGCGGCGGTTGGGAGCCGAAGGAGCGGAAGTCTCGGTCGTTGGGCTCGGCTGCAACAACTTCGGGATGCGTGTCGATGTCGACGGTACGCGCGCTGTCGTCGACGCTGCGCTCGATGCGGGCGTGACGCTGTTCGACACCGCGGACATCTATGGGAACAAGGGCGGCAGCGAGTCCTTCCTCGGGGAGGTGCTCGAGGGAAGGCGTGACCGCGTCCTGCTCGCAACGAAGTTCGGCGGTGACATGGGCGACGGCACCACGGCGCGCGGCTCGCGCGACTACATCCGCAAGGCGATCGACGCGTCACTGCAGCGGCTGCGCACCGACTACGTCGATCTCTACCAGTACCACACGCCTGACCACGTGACGCCCTTCGAGGAAACGTTCGGGGCGCTCGACGAGCTCGTGCGCGAGGGCAAGGCGCGCTCTATCGGCCACTCGAACCTCGAGGCTGCTCAGGTCGAGGAGATCGACGCGCTGGCGCGTGAGCGCGGCTGGGTGCTCCCCGTGAGTGCGCAGAACGAGTACTCCCTGCTGCGGCGTGAAGCCGAGGAAGAGCTGCTACCGGTCTGCGAGCGGCTGGGCCTCGGCGTGCTGCCGTACTTCCCGCTGGCCAGCGGCTTGCTCACCGGCAAGTACCGGCGCGGCGAGCCGCACCCGGAGGGGACGCGCCTGGCTGGGCGCGACGAGGTCTTCACCGACGAGAAGTTCGACCGGCTCGAGGCGCTGGAGGCGTTCGCGCAGGAGCGTGGGCTGACCCTGCTGCAGGTCTCGATCGCCGGCCTGGCGGCCCAGCCGGCGATCGCCTCGGTGATCGCAGGCGCCACGAAGCCGGAACAGGTGCGTGCAAACGCCGCGGCCGGCGAGTGGGTGCCGACCGACGAGGACCTTGCCGCTCTGAACGCGCTGCGCTAGAGGCGCCGACTTGGCGGCGCCGCGTACAGCCGCCTGCGAAGTCGGCACGACTTGGCGGCGCCGCGTCTCAACCCGAATTCTTGGATCGGCACCGACGTAACCAGGCAGCCGCCTGCCAAGTCGGCAGAATCGCCGCATGAGCGTCGCCGCGGCTGTGATCGACGTCGGCTGGGTCAACGGGCTCGCAGCGATCCGGTCGCTCGGCCGTGCGGGGATCCGCGTCCTCGCCGTCGACCACCGCCCGAGCGCGCTCGGGTTCCGCAGCAAGTACGCCGAGCGGTTCCTCTCCCCGGATCCGTTCGACGATGAGCACCGCTTCGTCAACTTCGTGCGCGCGCTCGGCGAGGTCGTCGTGTTTCCGACGCACGACGACTCGCTCAACGCGGTCGCGCGTTACGCGGACGACCTGGATGTGCTGACGCCGTTCCCGGGCTGGGACGTCCTCGAGCGCGTGCAGAGCAAGCGCGCACAGCTCGAGGAGGCGCAGGCGGCCGGCATCGACATCCCGGCGCTGGAGCCGGGGACGTTCCCGGCGATCGTCAAGCCGGACCGGTCGGTCGAGTTCAAGCGGCGCTACAGGCGCCAGGCGTTTCGCTGCGAGACACCGGCCGAGCTCGAAGAGGCAGTCGCGCGCACGGAGGAGTTCGGCGCGATCGTCCAGGAGTTCGTCCCCGGCGGCGACGACACGCTCTACACCGTCGGCAGCTACCTCGACGCGGACGGGCGCGCCCTCGGCCTCTTTTGCGGGCGCAAGCTGCGCCAGACGCCGCCGGGGATCGGCACGTGCCGTGTCGGCGAGGCGGTCTGGGTGCAAGAGGTCGTGGATGCCGCCCTGACGCTCCTGCGCGCCTTCGGCTACACGGGCCTGTCGCAGGTGGAGTTCAAGCGCGATCCGCGCGACGGCCGGTACAAGCTGATGGAGATCAATCCGCGCCTCTGGCAGTGGCACGGGCTCGCGACCGCCTGCGGAGTCGACCTGCCGCTGATCGCGTACCGCGACCTCACCGGTGACACGCCGCCCGACGCGCGAATGAACGGGCACGGCAAACGGTGGGCGATCACGCTCCTCCCCGGTGAGCGCCCTGCACCCCAGCGACCTCCGTACGTGGACGCCGTCTTCGCGCTGGACGACCCGAAGCCGGGGCTTGTCCACCTTGCGCGCGTCGTACGGAGCGCCGTCAGGTGATCCCGGCTCAGGTCGAGCGCCGCGCCCGCTGGGTGCTCGACTCGATCGGCGCGACCGAGCTCGGGCTCGGCGACGACGTTCCGTACGACGCAGCGGCCTGGGAACAGATCGACCGCGGCGAACGTCCGACCGGAGACGACCTCGCCGAGGGCTTCTTCCATCTGTCGCGCCTGGAGGAACGCGATTTCGTCCTCGACGAGCACGGTCGCTTCGATTCTGTGTCGTCGGACCTCGATCCACTCGACCCACCGCTCGAACGCCTACGCAAGAAGCTCGGTGTGCCGAAACCGCCCTTCGTCGTCGCTCTGACCCACGACGTCGATTCGCCTTGGCGGTGGACGCCGATCGGGCTGCGCGGCGCGGCGGCGCGCCTCAAGCAAGACCTCATGCATGCGCGCATTCGCTCTGCTGCACGCGAGGCAACAGGGCTTGCGCTCGCGCCGCTGCACCGGCGGCGCGGTACCGACCCGAACTGGCGCTTCGAGGAGATCGCGACGGAGGAGCGACGGCGAGGCGCAAGGAACTCGACCTTCTTTGTGCTCGCAGGCCACGCCGACCCGCATGACGGCGCAGCGCCGGAGACGTACGAGCGTCTTCGCCCTCGGCTCGTGGAGACGCTGCGCGGAGTGGGCGCCGAGATCGGCCTGCACGGGAGCTACACGTCCGCCGACGACCCCGAGCGTCTCCGCGAGGAGAAGGCCACGCTGGAGGCGCTTGCGGGGCCGGTTCGAGGGCATCGCTACCACTACCTGCGGGGCGACCCGCATCGGAACCTTGCGCCGCTCGCGGCACTCGGCTTCGCCTACGACACGACGCTCGGCCTGCCCGACGTGATCGGCTTTCGCGCGGGGATCGCCCGCCCGTTTCGCCCGTGGGACTTCGGGCGTGACGAGCCGCTGGATCTTCTCGAAATCCCGTTGGCGGTCATGGATGCGACGCTCCAGCGGTACATGCGATTGTCCGTGCGGCAGGCGGCCAGGCGCGTCATGCGGCTGCTCGACTGGGCGGCCGAGCACGGCGGTGCCTTCGCGATCCTCTGGCACCCGGATCGCTTCGACGCGCTCACGTCAGGCGGCTGGGACCGCCTCTACTGGAGAGTGCTCGAGGGCGTCCAGGAGCGCGGCGGCGTCTGCATGTCGGCAGGCGAGCTCTCGTCCCACTCCACCTGGTCGAAGTAGCGCAATGCGCGCCGCGAGGGGCGCACGTGCGCACTGAGCTGCGCGAGCTCCTCGTGCGAGATCTCGCCGAGCGCGCTCTTCAGCCCGAGATAAGGAAGGTTGAGGTCGTCCTGGTACACGATCGTCGAGATCCGCGGATTGATCTCGATCACGTAGTCGCCGACGAGCTGAATGTTGAAGAAGTACTCGATGCCGAGCTCCGCGACGATCCGCTGCGCGACCTCGAGCAGCCAGTGGTCGTTCAGCGTTTCGAAGTACATCGCGAGGCCGGCGCGCACCGACTCGCGCGTCTTCGCGTGCCCGAGCAGGACCTGCCCCGACCGTGCGATGCCGTCGACCGTGCGCTCTCGTCCCAGCGCGAGCTCCATCACGAGCAGGTCGGGGCCGCCCTCGTCCGGGAGGAGCTCGACGACGTCCGTCAGCCGCATGGCGAGGTTGCCGGGTCGCTCCTCGATCAGCTGCCGCGCGCGGTCGACGGTCGCATCGAGCACGCGAAAGCCACGTGAGCCGGAGCTGAACACCGGCTTGAAGCAGAGCGGCCGCTCCGGGTAGCCGAGCTCCTGCGCCGCGGTCGCGAGCGCCCGCGCGCCGGTCACCTTCCGCCAGGCGGGCGCGCGCAGGCCCAGCCGGTCGAGCAGCGCATACGTAGCCGCCTTGTCGTTCGCCGTGCGGACCGCCTCCGGCGGCGAGACCAGCACCGTGGAGGCCATGAACCGCTCGCGCGCCTCCGCGAGGCCGAGCAGGTCGGAGGACGACTGCGGGAGGACGGCGTCGATGTTCTCTCGGCGCACGATGTCGAGCACGGCGTCGACGAACCCGGGGTCGCGCCCGGGTGGGACGACGTAGAAGCGGTCGCAGAAGTGCCGGCCGACGGCCTGCGGCGACATGTCGACGCCGACGATGCGGACGCCGCGCTCCCCGTTGGTGCGCAGTGCGCGCAGGAGCGCGGCCGTGCCGGGTGCGCCGGAGGCGGTGACGAGGACCGTGATGTCGCGCATCAGCCGCGCGATGCTACTGGTGACGAGGGTCGATGCCGCCGTGGATCAGCTTGATCAGAGCATCCGCGTCGATCGGAAGATCGAGGGAGCGTGCGAGGGCCACTCCGTTGGCCACGACGTTCACGAACAGCACGATGTCCTCCAGCCGCACGTCGTCTCTGAAGACGCCGTCGGCCATCAGCTGCTCCAGCCAGCCCTTGATCTCTGCCTCTCGTCCCTCGCCGCCGCGCTTCTGGAACTCCTGCAACAGCTCGGGGTCGCCGCGCAGGAGGCGAAGGATCTCGAAGTAGACGGCCATCCAGTCCGGGCTCTCCTCGGCGAGGTGCCGGATCGTCGGGTCGAGGCCCTGCTCCATCAGCAGCGTGGTCAGCTCGTGCTGGTCGCGGGCGGCCAGCTCGAAGAACAGGGCCCACTTGTCCGGGAAGTAGTTGAAGATCGCGCCGCGGGAGAGCCCGAGCTCCGCTTCGAGCCGCGCCACGGTCGCCCCCTCGTAGCCGTACCGGGCGAAGGCGCGGCGGGCCCCCTCCAGGATCTCCTCCCGGCGGGCCTCGCGGTGCTCGGCGGAGACCTTCGGCATGCCCTCACTTTACAAACCGTACGTACGTTTTATTATCTACCGCTATGACCATCCTCAGGAACCGCTCGCTTCTCGCGATCCTCTCCGCCGAGCTCGTCTCGCTGACCGGATCGGCGATGACGCTCGTTGCGCTGCCGTGGTTCGTGCTCCTCACCACCGGCTCGACGGCCAAGATGGGCTGGGTCCTCGCGGCGGAGCTCCTGCCGGTCGGCCTGCTCGGGATCCCGTCCGGCGGACTGCTCGCACGTTTGGGTGCGAAGCGCACGATGAACATCGCGGATGCGTCGCGTGTCCCGCTGATGACGGCCATCCCGGTCCTGCACTGGACCGGCCACCTCGACTTCGCCCTCTTGCTCGCCGCCACGTTCCTGCTCGGCTGCTTCACGGCGCCGTACTTCGCGTCCTCGCGATTGATCCTGCCGGAGGTCTTGGGCGACGACGAGCAGCTCGTCGCGCAGGGCTCGGCCTTCCTCCAGGCGGGAACGCAGATTACGCAGCTGGCCGGACCGATCCTGGCCGGCGTCCTGATCGGCTGGCTCAGCGCGCCCGCGGTCCTGCTCGTCGACGCGGGGACGTTCGCGTTCTCGTTCGCGGTCGTCTTCACGTTCGTGCGGGCGGGCGGCCGCGTCGCCCAGGACGACTCGTCGCGCGGACTATTCGCCGGTCTGCGCTACGTCATCCGCGACAGGCTGCTCGGCCCGACGCTCGCCGCGGCGGCGTTCATCAACTTCGTCGCGCAGGGCCTGTTCGTGATGTTGCCGGTTCTCGCCGTACGGCGGTTCGACGAAAGCCCGCGAATCGCGGGCTTCTTCTACGCGAGCTTCGGTGCCGGCGCGTTGCTCGGCAGCCTCGGCGCTGCGCAGATCGTGCGCAAGGTGAAGCTGACGAGGCTCGTCGGTTTCGCGATCCTCGCCATGGCCGTTCCACTCTGGCTGCTCGCGCTCACGTTGCCCTGGCCCGCCGTCGTGGTGGTGCTCGCGGCGTTCGGCATGTGCGCGCCGCTCGTCAACGCACCGCTCTTCGCGATCATGACCGTGCGCACCCCTCAGGCGCTGCGTCCCAAGGTGCTGACGGCGGTGATGACGATCGCTCAGGTGATCGGGCCGCTCGGCTTCCTCGCCGTCGGGCAGGCGCTGCAGCACGTCGGGATGCGCGTCGTCTTCCTGGCGATCGCGGCCGGCTTCACCGTCGGCGCGGTGGCGTTCTCAGCGGCTGTCCGCCGAGGGGACGGCGTTGGGGAAGAGGAAGCGGACGCGCGTCCAGCGGGAGATCTCGCAGCCGTTCTTCCGGTTGAAGTGCGCGCGGATTAGCCCGCCGCGGAAGCGGCCCGTGACGAGCGCTTCCTGCGGCCCGCCGTAGATCTGCGTGCAGGCCATGTCCTTCGGGGTCGGCGCGAAGGGCGCCTTCAGCGCGGCCAGCTTGCTGCAGGCCGCGGCCGGACGCGGGAGTGTGCCGCCTGCGGGAGCGCACGTCAGGGAGTAGGTCCGCTTGGGCGTGTGGCCCTGGCCGTTCGGCCAGACCGTGATCTGGAGCGACGTCGAGGCTACGAGGATCGCGGCGAGAACGTTCACCGTCCCAGGATAGGCAAGAGCCGCCGCAGCCGCTGACGCTCGGCCGGGAGGTAGAAGCCGAGCAGGGCGAGCAGCAGCGGAAAGGCGGCCGTAAGCGCCAGCGCGACGCCGAGCGGCGCGTCGAGGGCCTTCCCCAGGACGGTCAGGCCGACCGCCGCGAGGCCGAGCGTCGCCACGCGGCGCCACTGGTACGGGACGGGAAAGACGGTCTGCGCGCGCCACGCCATCCCGACGAAGAGCAGCGTGTAGGCGGACACCGTCGCGATCGCGGCGCCCATGCGGCCGTAGGGCGGGATCAGCGCCAGGTTGAGCGCCACGTTCAGCACCGCTCCCGCGCCCGTGACGACCCAGTTGGAGCGTGTCTGCCGTGCGCGGCCCGTCCCGATCTGCACGACGACGTAGGCGCCGAATGCGGCCACGCCGAACGCGAGGGGCGCCACCACGTTCTGCGCGGGATAGAACGGCTTGGTCGTGATCACCCTCACGATCCACGGCGCCAGGAGTCCGAGCGCCAGCGCGAGCCAGCAGCAGAAGTACACGACGTACGTGAGCACGAAGCTGTAGGTGCGTTGCGCCTCGCGATCGTCGTCGATCGAGTATGCGAACGCGGGCCACGCCATCCGGAACGCCGTCAGCAGGAGCACGATCGCCGACGCGATGCGGACGCCGATCGAGTAGAGCCCGACCTCGTGCGCGTCGGTGAGCTTGACGAGGAAGAAACGGTCGCTGAAGTTGGTCAGCCAGAGCGCCACGGCCGACGGGACGAGCGGGAGGCCGAAGCGGTTCATCGCGCGATAGAGCGTGCGGTCGAACTGCAGCCCGAGCGCGCGCCGGCTGTAGAGCAGCAGCGCCGCGTACACGATCAGCGTGCCGGTGAAGTTGCCGACGAGCACCCCGAGCGGGCCTTTGTCGAGGACGACGACGAGCACGACAGTCGCTGCGATCGTGATGCCGACGTTCGCCAGCGTCGCGATGACGTAGGCCGTGGAGCGCTGCTCGACGCGGAACAGCGAGGTGATTTGCTCGTAGTTCATCGCCGCCCAGAGGCCGATGAAGGCAGCGACGACGAGACCGTCGTGGCTGCGCGTGTGGAACAGCACCCAGGAGATCGGCTGGGCGAGCTTCATCGCCTGCGCGACGAGCGCCGTCAGCACCGCGGAGAGCGCGACGAGCGTCTCGATCAGTCCGTAGTCGCTGGGCGAGAGGTAGCGCGTGTACAGCGGCAGCAGCAGCACCGCCAGGATCCGCGCGACGATCGAGCCAAGGCCGTAGATCGCCGAGTGGCGGAACAGCTCTTTCAGCCGCTCGAGCATCGCGTCAAGTATGGACACGCCCCAGGGACAGTCCTTGAGACATGTCTCAAAGAAGCGTGCGATAGATCTCGATGAACCGGTCGGCGACCTTCTCCAGGTCGTGGACGCGCTCCACGTAGGCGCGGCCCTCCTCGCCGAGTCGCGTGCGCAGCTCGAACGACTCGACCAGCGGACGCAACTTCTCCACCAGGTCATCCTTCGTCGCGGCCACGATCGGCACCTTCACGCCGAACGCCTCCTCCGTCTGTCGGACCGCATCGGGATCGAGGTGGGTGACGACCGGCTTCGCGTACGCCATGGACTCGATCGCGAAGACGCCGTGCCAGAGGTAGTGCATCTGGTCGACGACGATGTCGGCCCGCTTGAAGCGCTCCACCGCCTCGTCGTGCGGCACCCCGTGCACCACGTCGAGCTCGACCGGCAGCTGCGCGCACGCTTCCACGACGAAGCGGGTCCCCTTTTTGTCTAGGTCCGACGGGGCGTGCACGATGAGCGGCCGCTCGCGTTCGACGGCCGGCACCGGCTCGTAGTCACGCAGGTCGAGCCCCGGCGGAACGACCGCGGTCGCGTCCGGCACCCAGCGCGTTGCCGCGTACGAGCCCACGATCGTCGCGTCGAACTTCTTGCGGTACGCGAGCGCCTCGAGCGGCTTGTTGCGGATGTCGTCGCCGAGGAAGTGCATCACCGACCGCTTCCGGGTCGCCTTCAGGATCGGCATGTTCAGCGACTTCGGTACGAGCGTCTTGCCGAAGTAGAAGTGGAAGAGATCGGTCTGCGGGAGGTAGCGCGCCAGCGCGCGCCACTGCACGAGCTGCTGGCGGAGGAAGCCCTGGCGCGGCAGGTCGAGGTTGATGTCGTACTCCTCAGGCCGCCACTTCTGCGGCCAGAAGACGAGCAGCCGCGCGTCGACGCCTTTTCGGCGCAGTGCGTTGACGTGCGCCCAGCCCGTGCCGGCGAGGTTCACCGGCAGATGGAGAATCCGGGCGTCCACGAGGCGCAACGATACGATCCGCGGCCTGAAACGGACGCTCTACCGGGCGGCTCGCACCGTGCGACACCCGCGGCGCCTGCTCGAGGCGCGCACCATTCGGGCCGAGGTGGCGGACTTCCTCGGCGGCCGCGACGTGCTCGCCCGTTACGAGCACGAGGTCCGGGCGAGCGGACTGCGCGAGCATCTGCTCGAGAAAGGGCGCGAGCATCTCGCCGCGGTCGGCGGCAGCGGCCACTCGCTCGGCGCGATCGGCTACACGGAGGGCACGTATCTCTACGCGGTGCTGCGCCACGTGCGCCCGCAGACCGCGGTCGAGACCGGAGTCGCGAACGGGTTCTCGACCGCGTTCTCGCTGCTCGCGCTGCAGCAGAACGGCGAGGGCCACCTCCACTCGGTCGACCTCCCGCGCGAGGTCGGGCGCGATTACGAGCCGGGGACGTTCTTCGAGGGCGAGGGCCGCGCCGGGATCCCTTCCGGCTCTGAGCCAGGCTGGCTGATCCCACCTGAGCTGAAGGAGCGCTGGACGCTGATCCTCGGCCGCACCCAGGAGGAGCTGCCGCCGCTGCTCGAGCGGCTCGGCACGGTCGACTCGTTCATGCACGACAGCGAGCACTCGTTCGACTGCATGTGGTTCGAGTTCAACGAGGCCTGGCCTCATCTGCGGGAAGGCGGTGTGCTGCTCTCGGACGACGTCAACTCGACGCAGGCGTTCCCCCGGTTCGCGCGGGAGCAGAGCCGCCGCCCCGTCCGCCTGGCACGGGGCATGGCCCTCCTGCAGAAGTGACTTGACAAGTTAGTAAGTAGTAGCTAACTTACCGCCCATGGCAGTAACGGAACGCAAGTCGGCGACGGAGCGCCGGGACGAGATCCTCGAGGCGGCGCTCGTCGAGTTCGCCGCCCACGGGCTCGACGGCGGCTCCACCGAGGCGATCGCCAAGGCGGTCGGGATCTCGCAGCCCTACGTCTTCCGCCTCTTCGGGACGAAGAAGCAGCTCTTCATCGCCACCATCGAGCGCTGCATGCGCGGGACGCTGGACATGTTCCACACGGCCTCCGCCGGCTTGAAGGGCGAGGCCGCCCTCCACGCCATCGGCGAGGCCTATACCGAGCGCCTCGCGAGCGATCCGACCTACCTCCACTCGCAGATGCAGGCCTACGCGGCCTCGGGGGGCGACCCGGAGATCCGCGAGGTCGTGCGCCGCGGCTACGGCGAGCTCGTCGGGTACGTCGAGCGCGTCTCCGGGGTTCCGAGCGAGGAGATCGCCCACTTCTTCGCCAAGGGCATGCTGCTCAACGTGATCGCCTCGATGGACCTGCTCCAGGCGGAGGAAGGCTGGGCACAGCGTTTGATCGAGGGCTGCCGCAAGGACATCTGAGCTCTTTTTTTTGGACTGAAAGTAAGTGACCACTCACAAGCATATGCCGGTTAACCGCACCTCGACACGCCAGGGAGCCGCACTCGTGCAGCGACCGCCGGTCAGCAGGATCGAGGCAGAGACCCGAAGGAGGATTTGATGTCAGCCAGGACACGCACGATCTGGACGTTCGCGATCACCTCGGCGGCCGTCTTCATGGCGACGCTGGACAATCTCGTCGTCACGACCGCCCTTCCGGTCATCCGGAAGGACCTCCACGCCTCGATCGAGAGCCTGGAGTGGACGGTGAACGCCTACACGCTCACCTTCGCTGTCCTCCTGCTCACGGGAGCGGCGCTCGGCGACCGGTTCGGGCGGCGCCGGATGCTGGCCGTCGGGCTGGGCATCTTCACGCTCTCGTCCGCCGCGGCCGCGCTCGCTCCGACCGCGGGCGCCCTGATCGCCGCACGGGCGGCGCAGGGGGTCGGCGGCGCGATCGTGACGCCGCTGACGCTGACGATCCTCAGCGCCGGCGTTCCCGCGAACAAGCGTGGCGCCTTCATCGGTGCGTGGAGCGGCATCGCCGGTCTCGCCGTTGCGTTCGGCCCGCTCGTCGGCGGCGCCGTCGTGAGCGGCATCTCCTGGCACTGGATCTTCTGGCTCAACGTTCCGATCGGCGTCGCCTTGATCCCGCTCGCGCTCGCGCGGCTGGACGAGACGTACGGCCCCTCGAACAAGCTGGACCTGCCCGGCCTCGCGCTGGCGAGCGGTGGGCTCTTCGGGATCGTCTGGGGCCTGGTGCGCGGCAACGGACAGGGCTGGGCGTCGCCTGAGATCGTCGGCGCGCTGACGGCCGGCGCGGTCGTGCTCGCGCTGTTCGTCCTCTGGGAGCTCCGCGCAGACGCGCCGATGCTGCCCATGCGGTTCTTCGAGAACCGCGTGTTCGCGCTCGCGAACGTCGCGTCGCTGCTGATGTTCTTCGGGATGTTCGGCTCGATCTTCCTGCTCTCACAGTTCTTTCAATCCATACAGGGCTACTCGCCGCTCGGCTCGGGGGTCCGCATTCTTCCCTGGACGATCATGCCGATGTTCGTCGCGCCGATCGCGGGCGCTTTCTCCGATCGCGTTGGTGGCGCTCGCCTCATGGGGATCGGCCTCGTCCTGCAGGCCTCCGGGCTGGCGTCGATCGCTGCCGTCTCGACGCCGACGACCCCGTACTGGCACCTGGTCGCGCCGTTCATGGTGTCGGGCATCGGCATGGCGATGTTCTGGGCGCCGGTCGCGAACGTGGTGCTCGCCGCTGTCCGGCCTGAGGAAGAGGGGCAGGCGTCCGGGGCGCAGAACGCGATCCGCGAGCTTGGCGGCGTGTTCGGGGTGGCAGTGCTCGCCTCGGTCTTCTCGGCGTACGGCGGCTACCGGACTTCCGACACGTTCGTCAACGGCATGAACGCGGCCGTGTGGATCGGTGCCGGCGTCGTTCTCCTCGGGGCGGTCGCGGCGTTCGCGATCGGCCAGACTCGCGTCCGCGTTGCGGAGCAACCCGTTCAAGCGGAGGCGTTCGCAGAAGCCGCCTAAAAGGGATTAGGGCTCCCGTAGCCGCTGTGCCACGGGAGCCCTTCCGGCGGGGGTGGCCCGGAATCTGCATCGGCTCCGCACCTCCTCTCCGGAGGCCCACTAGAAGGTCAGCGGCCCCGGCCGTACGCTTCACCCTATGGTGATTTGCCACGCCTGCGGCCAGGACAACCCGGCGGTCGCGCACTTCTGTTTTGCGTGTGGAGCGCCGCTCGAGGCTGGCGCCTCCCGACGCGAGGAGCGAAAGGTGGTCACGGTGCTCTTCGCCGACCTCGTTGGGTTCACGCAGCGAGCCGAGAAGATGGATCCCGAGGACGTCCGAGCGTCTCTGGCTCCGTACCTGGAGCGCGTCCGGATGGAGCTCGAACGTCTCGGCGGCACGGTCGAGAAGTTCATCGGCGACGCCGTGATGGCTGTATTCGGAGTGCCGGTCGCTCACGAGGATGATCCCGAGCGCGCCGTTACTGCGGCGCTTCGGATCCTCTCCGCGATCGAGGAGCTCAACTCCCGGCGCTCCGATTTCCCGCTCGCGTTCCGTGTCGGCGTGAACACGGGCGAGGTGATCGTCGACCTCAGCGCACGGGCCGAAGAGGGCGACATCATCGTCACCGGAGATGTCGTCAACACGGCTGCGCGTCTGCAGCAGGCGGCGCCTGTCGACACGGTGGTTGTGGGCGAGACAACCTACCGCGCGACGCGAGGGCGAGTGGAGTACGAGGAGCTCGAACCGGCGACGCTGAAAGGGAAAGCGGAGCCGGTTTCTGCCTGGCGCGCGACCGCGCTGCGACTCCGGCCCGTCGAGCCGACGCACCGCGCGCCGTTTATCGGTCGCGAGCAGGACCTCGCGCTGCTGACACAGACATTCGCGCGGACCCTGCGCGAGAAGTCGGTGCAGCTCGTGACGGTTGCGGGAGAGGCGGGGGTCGGAAAGAGCCGGCTCGTTGCCGAGTTGCGTCGCACTCTTTCCGTGAGTGGCGACGACGTCATCTGGCGCCGAGGCCGCTGCGTCTCCTACGGAGAAGGCGTGACGTTCTGGGCGTTGGGCGAGATCGTGAAGTCGCACGCCGGGATCCTCGAGTCCGACAGTCCGGAAGAGGTTGCGAAGAAGCTGGCGGCGGCGGTCGCCGACGTCGTCGACGACCGCGACGACCGGTCGTGGTTCGTCGCGCGGCTTGGCGTCCTCGTCGGCGCGGAGGGGGCGCAGGCGGCGGACCGGGAGGAGTTGTTCACGGCGTGGCGGCGCTTCCTCGAGGCGATCGCGGCGCGGACGCCATTCGTGCTGATCGTCGAGGACGTCCACTGGGCGGACGCCGCGCTGCTGGCGTTCCTAGACCATCTGGTCGAGTGGGGAAGCGGCGTCCCGCTGCTCGTCGTCTGCACTGCGCGGCCCGAGCTCTATGGGCGCGATCTCGACTGGGGGAGCGGCAAGCGAAACGCGTCGATGCTCACGCTTTCGCCGCTGACAGAGGCGGAGACCGCGGAGCTCGTCGACACCCTGTCGTCACAAGCGGCCCTGCCGGCGGATACGCGTGCGGTCCTGCTCGAGCGCGCCGGTGGCAATCCGCTCTACGCGGAAGAGTTCGTTCGTATGCTGCTCGACCGTGGGTTCCTCGGCCGGCGCGAGCCCGTCACCGCCGTCGCGCCGGGAGCAGAGATCCCGGTTCCCGAGACGGTTCAGGGGTTGATCGCGGCGCGTCTGGACACGCTGAGCCCGGAGCGTAAGGTGCTCATCCAGAGTGCGGCGGTCATCGGGCGAACCTTCTGGACCGGGGCCGTCGCGTCCATGCTCGACGCTGACGACCAGGCTGTGCGCGAGGGCCTGCACGAGCTCGCGCGCCGAGAGTTCGTCCGCCCGGTGCGCAGTTCGTCGGTCCAGAATCAGGAGGAGTACACCTTCTGGCACGCGCTCGTTCGCGACGTTGCGTACAACCAGATCCCCCGCGCCGCGCGCGCGGGCCACCACCGGTCTGCTGCCGCATGGATCGAGCGGATCTCGACAGAGCGCGTGACGGACCACGCGGAGTTCCTCGCCTATCACTACCGCCAGGCGCTCGAGCTGGCGCGCGCGGCCGGTGACGAGGCGCAGGCGCGCGAGCTCGAGGAGCCGACGGGGCGTTTCCTCGTGATGGCCGGCGACCGCGCGTTCCCCCTCGACGTGCGCCGTGCCGAGGAGTACTACCGGCAGGCGCTCGAGCACGTCGCCCCCGGACATCCCGAGCGCGCCCGGATCCTCGGAAAGGCGGCGGACGCTGCGTGGCTCGGCGGCCGTCTGACGGAGGCCGAGCGCTACTGCAACGAGGCGATCGACGCCTCACGCGCACGGGGCAACCCGCTCGGGGAAGGCGAGGCGATGGTGCGCGTCGCGACTGCGCTGAAGTTTCGCGGCGAGACGCGGCGCGCGTGGGACCTCCTGCACGAGGCCGTCGAGATGCTGGAGCGCGAGGCGCCGGGGCCTGAGCTCGTGCGGGCGTACGGGCAGCTCGCGCGTGACCACATGCTGGCCGGGAACAACGACGAGTGCCTCGAGTTTTCCGAGAAGACCCTCGCCCTCGCGCGCAAGCTCGAGATGGACGAGCAGGTCGTGCTCGCGCTCCAGACGCGCGGCAGCTCGCGCTGCGGTCTCGGCGACTGGGGCGGCCTGGACGACCTCTACGAGGCGAGACGGCGGGCGCGCGAGATCGGCGTTGGTCACGAGATCGTTCGCTCCCACAACAACCTCGGCTCGTTTGTCCTCTACGTCGACGGCTCTGCAGCCGCGCACGAGATCTTCAGAGCCGGCATCGAGATCGGCGAGCGGCGTGGCCTCGTCGGGTGGGTGCTCTGGGGGAAGGCGCACACGGTCTGGACGCTGTTCGACCTCGGCGAGTGGGACAAGCTGCTCGATGTCGCCGAGGAGCTGGTGGTGTGGGATCAGGCTCATGGCCGCAGTTACACACGAGATCGCCGATCCGCAGGTGGTAGCGCCCGCGACTGTGGCCGCCGCCTTCATCGAGCACGTCCGCGGTGACGGCGAGGCGGCGCTCGCGTTCGTGCGCGAGTACGAGAACGCGACGCAGGTTCGTCCTGCGTTCCGATCGCAGTTCCTTGCGGCAGCCGTACGCGTATGCGCCGCCGAATCCGGAGCCGGCCGCGCGGAAGCGCTGACCAGCGGTGTGGTTGCCGATACGGCGAGAAGCCGCGCGGCTCTCGCAACGGCACGTCTCGTCATCGCGGAAGCACGGGAACGGCTCGAGGAGCCGGCCGCCGAGTTCGCCGAAGTCGCCGGCGCTTGGGAGGTGCAGGGGTGCCAAGTCGAGCGTGCACACACGCTGCTACTCGGCGGCCGATGTCTGGTCGGACTCGGGCGCGGCGATGAGGCGGCGCGCCCGCTCTCCGAGGCACGAGCCGTGTTCGAACGCCTCGAGGCGCGCCCGCTCGCGGCTGAGGCGGCGGGACTGCTCGCCGCTGCCGTAGCCCAGACGCCGGCCTGAAAGCCACCGGGTGCAGCCTCGGACAACGTTTCAACGCTTCGCGGCAATGCGGCTGGGCCGGATGGCGCTGCCCTACTCTCCGCGCGCAGAACGCGATCCGCGAGCTCGGCGGCGTCGCGGTGCTGGCGTCGGTCTGGTCGCACTACGGCAGCTACCAGTCGGGCGCGTCGTTCGTCGACGGCATGACACCGGCGATCTGGGTCGGCGCGGCGATCGTCCTGCTCGGCGCGGGCGCTGCCTTCGCGATCCCGCACCGCCGCCGGCCCGCCGAGGCGGACCTGCCGCTCGAGCCCGCGTACGCGGACGCCGCCTAACTCTCTAGGTCCTCCCACCCGGGTGGCAGCTTCGGTAGCTGCCACCCGGGCTCGGGGCGCCAGTCCTCCCAGCCGGTCGGCCACGGCGGCTCGGCGAGCACGCGCTCCGCGGTCGCCCTGATCGCGGCGGCGCCCTCCGGTGAGACGAAGCCGTGCTCGACGGCCTCGTCGAGCTCGTCCTCGTCGAGCAGCTCCGGCTCGTGGCCGCGCGCGACCCAGACGTCGAGCAGCTCGTCCTCGTAGTCGAAGCTCGACTCGGTTCGCCGTTGCGGGCGCTCGAGGTTCACGTACCAACCGCGGAAGCTGCCGTCGTGGTTCGTGAAGAGGAAGATCGAGAACGGATCGTCACGACGTGTGACGCGCAACTGGCCACGGTGCAGCACACGTTCCTCGTACGTCCAGTCACCGAAAAGGTTGTCGCCGATCGTGTAGGTGATGCCCGGCGGAAGCCAGAGCACGGTGACGTCGGGCTCGTCCTGCACGACGAGGATCGGAGCCGCGTTCCAGACGCGCCCGCGGAACAGCTGACGAAGGACAGCCGGACGGTACGTCGGGCGAGACTACTGACGCGCGCCGGCGAGCTGTTGCACGATGCGGTGGTTGCGCCCGATCAGCTTCGCCGCGTAGAGACGATCGTCCGCCTTGCGAAAAAGCTCCAGCGGCGCGACGCCGTCCTCCGGGAGCGCCGCCCACCCGAACGTCACGTGCAGGTCTTCGGCCGCCAGCTTGTCGCGCAGCCTCGTGCAGAGCTGCGCCGCCTCTGTGACCCGCGCGTCGGTGAGGATTGCGAACTCGTCCCCGCCGACGCGGGCGAGCTCGTCGCCGGCTCCGATCAGCCGGCCCAGCCCTTCTGCCAGGCGGCGGAGCTCGGTGTTTCCCGCAATGTGACCGTGCGTGTCGTTGACGGTCTTGAGGTCGTCCATGTCACCCAGCAGGAGCAGGAACGGCACTTCGGATGCGCAGCGCCGTGCGAGCGCCTCGTCGAAGACGCGGGTGTTGAGGATGCCGGTGAGGAAATCCTGCTCGGCCAGGTCGCGCAGCTGCTCCAAGTGACGTCGGTGCTGGTTGGCGAACGAGCCGACGAGGATGCCGCAAAGAGAGAAAGTCGTGAACCGAATCGCCGTTGCGGCGGTCAGCACGTCAGCGGTCGGCACCCGCGGGGTGATGACGATCGCGAGCGCATACAGCGCCGTCGCCAGCGCGCCGCCGAGGAAGCCGACCTGGGTGCCGAACGCGAGCGCGAGCAGCGCGACGGGGATATAGAAGAAGTGCCCGAGCCCGAGCCCGGGGACCTCGAACAGAACGCAGCAGACGAAGACGGTCGCGTAGCCCATGAGGGCGATCACGAAGAGGAGGCGTCGATGCACCGTTGCCGCAGGCACCAACATCACGATGGCCGCTCGCGCAAGCGCGCGCGTCCCTCGTCTGAGGGATCGCCGCTTCGCGGGAAACGCGCGCGGACGAAGCCCGCGCGCTCTTACTGGGGTGCGTGCTGGGCCGCTGTCGTGGTCCGCGGGCGGGGGTGGCTTCGCCATCCCCGCCCGCGTTAGTCCGCCTCCAGCTAGTGCGGCTTCGCCTGCACTAGCTTCCGGCCTTCGCGGTGGTGGCGGGTCAACGGTTCTAAGCTTCGGCCGTGGAACCGCATCTCGGCGAGGAACGCGCTCCATCCGAGCTCGAACTGCCGGCCCCGGACATCTCGATCGTCGTCACCGTCTACAACGAGGCCGGGTCGGTCGAGGAGCTCTACCGCCGCAGCATCGCCGCGCTCGAGCCGGGGCCGCGGACCTTCGAGCTGATCTTCGTCGACGATGGCTCGACCGACGGCACGTTCGCGGCGCTCGAGCGCCTCCACGCCGCCGATCCGCGGGTACGCGCCGTGCGCTTCAAGCGCAACTTCGGCCAGCACCCAGCCATGCACGCCGGCCTCTCCCGCGCACGCGGCGACATCGTCGTGACGATGGACGGAGACCTGCAGAACGAGCCGGAGGACATCCCGCGTCTCGTCGAGGCGGTCGAGGCCGGCAACGACGTCGCAAGCGGCCGGCGCCTCGCGCGCAAGGATCCGCTCGGCCGGGCCGTCCCGTCGCGGGTGATCAACGGCATGCTGCGCCGCTTCACGGGAGTCGTCATCAGCGACTTCGGCTGTGCCTTCAACGCGTACCGCCGCAGCGCGGTCGAGCCGATGCTCGGCTCGATCGGCAAGCAGAAGTTCACGAAGGCGCTCGTCCTCTCTAGCGGGGCCAGCGTGATCGAGGTCGACGTCGCACATGCGCCGCGGCGGGGCCCGTCGCGCTATTCGCCGCTACGGCTGACGCGGATGGCGCTGCACGTGCTCGCCGGCTTCTGGCCGCAGCCGATCCAGTGGATCGGCGTCGGGCTGGGGATGGTCTGCTCCCTGCTCGCGGTTGCCCTCGGCGCGTACGGCGTCGTCTACTGGATCGACAAGTCGAACTTCCCGGGGCCCTTGTTCGGGGGCGTCGCGGTCCTGTTCGTCCTCGGCATCCAGGGCTTCATCCTCGCCCTGATCGGCGAGTACTTGGGCCGGATCCAACGCGACGTCGAGGGCCGGCCGCTCTACACGATCGACCGAGAGCTCTAGGCGAACAGCCGGGTCAGACCCCGGCAGTTCGGGTTGGGCTGGCCGCGGCGACGATCGCGTCCTTCAGCTGGTCATGGAGCGCGCCCTTCCTGAGCAGGGCGACCGCCCCGGCCTCCTTCGCCTGATCCACCAGCTGCGGCTCGTCGAGGCCCGTGACGAGAATCACGCTCGTCTCGGGACTGCGCTTGCGCAGCCTCCGCGCCGTCTCCAGCCCGTCGACCTCGGGCATGCGCACGTCGATCACGGCGACCTCCGCGTGACCGTCCACGGCGAGCTCGATCGCGGTCGGGCCGTCGCTTGCGGTCCCGATCACCTCGAGGCGCTCGTCGTGCCCGAGCAGGAGCGCCAGCGCGTCGACGAAGAGCCGGTGATCGTCGACGATCACCACGCGGACGGGGCTCTGCTGGAAGTCTCTGGTCAAGGGTTGGGGCCTTGAGTCTAGGCTCAGGTTCCCGGAGGCGGTTCGCCTCGAAACACGTAACCTGCGGCGCATGGCGAAACGCGTCCTTGTCACAGGCGGCGCGGGATTCATCCCGTCCAACTTCATCCACCACCTCCTGGCGAAGACGCCGTATGAGGTGGTGTCCCTCGACGCGCTCACCTACGCGGGCAACCTGGACAACCTGAGCGGTGCGATGTCGCACGAGCGGCTGTCGTTCGTGCACGGCGACATCCGCGACGCGGAGCTCGTTCGCGACGTCGTCTCGGAGGTGGACGTGATCGTCAACGCGGCGGCCGAGTCGCACGTGGAGAAGTCGATCGACGAGGGCGCGCGCGAGTTCGTGACGACGAACGTGGAGGGGACGCAGATCCTGCTCGACGCGGTGCGCGAGGCTCCCGTCGAGCGCTTCATCCTCTTCTCCTCGAGCGAGGCGTACGGCACGGCGGAGTACGCGCCGATGGACGAGAAGCATCCGCTCAACCCGCGCAGCCCTTACGCGGCGACGAAGGCGGGCGCGGACCGGCTCGCCTACTCGTACTACGTCACCTACGGCCTGCCGGTCGTCATCGTCCGGCCGTTCAACAACTACGGGCCCCGCCAGCATCCGGAGAAGGTCATCCCGCGCTTCATCACGCAGGCGCTGCAGGATCGCGAGCTGACGATCCACGGCGACGGCCACGCGAGCCGCGACTGGCTGTACGTCGACGACGACGCCGAGGCGATCGAGGCCGTGATCGCGGCGCCGCTCGGGAACGTCGCCGGCGAGGTGCTCAACGTCGCGACGGGCATCGACATCTCCGTCAACGACATCGCCGACGCAGTCCTCAGTGCACTCGGCAAGCCGACGTCGCTGAAGGCCCACGTCACCGAGCGGCCGGGCCAGGTCGACCGGCACATCGGCTCGACGGAGAAGATGGAGCGCCTGACCGGCTGGCGCGCGCGCACGTCGTTCGAGGAGGGCCTCGCGCAGACCATCGCGTGGTACCGCGAGAATGAGGCGTGGTGGCGGGGGATCCTCCAGAGCGAGACCAGGGAAAGCGTCTCCTCGTCCTAGGCGCCGGACCGGCGCAGCTCGGTCTCCTGGCCGCAGCGCGGGCGCGTGAGCTGCACGTCATCGCCGTGGACCGGGAGCCGTCCGCGCCCGGCTTCCGCTACGCCGACCGGCGCGCCATCGTGTCCACGGAGGACGAGTCCGGAATCGAACGCCTCGCGGGCGCGGAGCGCATCGACGGCCTGATCGCCCCGGGCATCGACTGGCCCGTCGCGATCGCGGCGCGCGTCGCCGAGCGGCTGTCGCTCCCGCATCCGATCTCCCCCGAGACGGCGACGCTCTCAACCTCGAAGCTGCGCCAGCGCGAGCGCTTCGCCGAGGCCGGCGTGCCGCAGCCTGCGTACGAGATCTGCTCTGGCCCGGCGGAGGCGGCGAAGGCGGCGCAGCGCATCGGTTTCCCCTGTGTGATCAAGGCGCCCGACCGGCAGGGCCAGCGAGGGCTCACACTCGTCGGCTCCGCGGATGAGATGGAGGAGGCCGTGCGGATCGCGCTCGACGCCTCGCGCAGCGCGACGCTCCTCGTCGAGGAGCACGTGCCCGGTCGCGAGATCACCGTCAATGCATTCTCGTCCGCAGGCCACTTCAACCCGCTGACCGTGACCGACCGTCTGACCGCTCCGCTGCCCGCGTTCGGCGTCGCACTTACGCACGTATGGCCGAGCGAGCTCGAGCCGGCCCAGATCGGCGCGGTCGTCGAGGCCGCGTCTGCGGCGGCCCGCGCGGTCGGGATCGAGAACGGGCCCAGTTACACGCAGGTGCTGGTCGGTACCGACGGCCCACGCGTCGGCGAGCTGGCCGCTCGGCTCGGCGGCGGCCACGACGCGGAGCTCTGCCGGGTCGCGCTCGGCGTCGACCTGAACGGCGCGGCGCTCTCGGCGGCGCTTGGGGAGGACGTCCCCGCCGCGAGCCTGGCTCCGGTGGCGCGCGTCGGCGGCGCCTGCGTCCGTTTCCTCGTCGCGCCGCCCGGCGAGCTGCGCGAGGTCACGGGCGTGGAAGAGGCGTTCGCCGAGGAGGGCATCCGCGGGATCCGCATCTACCGCCGGCCCGGGCACAGGTTTGGCGAGTTTCGCCGGGGGGCCGACCGCGCGGGCGCCGTCCTCGCCGTCGGGGACAACCGCGAGCAGGCGCTGGAGCGCGCGGCCAAGGCGGAGGCGATGATTCGCTTCGAGGTCGATGTCGAAGCTCTCGTCTAAGCGAGAAACGCTGCTGGGCTTCCAGCCGCCGGCGATCGGCGACGAGGAGATCGCCGCGGTGACAGAGACACTGCGCTCGGGGTGGCTGACGAGCGGCCCGCGCGCTTCCGAGCTGGAGCGGCGCATGTCGGAGTTCCTCGAGGCCGAGCACGTGCTCGCGCTCGCTTCCGGCACTGCCGCGCTCCATCTCTCGCTGGTCGCGCTCGGCGTCGGGCCCGGCGACGAGGTGATCACGTCCCCAATCACCTGGCCCGCGACGGCGAACGTGATCGTGCACACCGGCGCGACGCCCGTCTTCGTCGACGTGTGCGAGGACGACCTGAACATCGACCCGGCGCTCGCCGCCGCCGCGGTGACCGCACGGACGAAGGTGATCCTTCCGGTCGACCTCGCCGGCCAGCCCGCGGACCTCGACCCGCTGCTCGAGCTCGGCCTGCCGGTGATCGAGGACGCCGCGCACGCGGCCGAGAGCCGCTACCGCGGGCGCAAGGTCGGCGCGATCGCCGACGCGACGTGCTTCTCGCTCTACGCGACGAAGAACATCGCCGCCGGGGAGGGCGGGTTGATCTCGACGAACCGCGACGACGTCGCGCAGGCGGTCCAGGACCTGCGGCAGATGCGCCGCGGTGACGGCTCCGTCTACGACATCCCGGTTCCCGGCTACAAGGCGAACCTCTCAGACGTGCTCGCGGCTATTGCGCTCTGCCAGCTCGACAAGGTGGAAGCGCATCGAGAAATTCGGCAGCGGCAGTTCGCGCTCTACGACGAGGCAGTCGGGGAGCTCGACGGGATCACGCCGCTCGCGCGCGACGAGCGCGACGTGCACGCGCTGCACCTTTACATCGTCCGCGTCGACCCCGAGGTCGCCGGTGCGACGCGTGACGAGTACCAGCAGGCGCTGCGCGAGGAGAACATCTCGACCTCGATCCACTTCCTGCCGGTGCACAAGCTGACGTACTACCGCGAGCGTTACCCGGAGCAGCCGCCGCTGCCGGTCGCCGAACGCGCCGGCGACCAGATCATGTCGCTGCCGCTCTCGCCTGCTCACTCCGACGAGGACATCGGCGATGCGATTGCCGCGCTACGCCGCGTGCACGAACGCTTCACCTCGTGAAGAGGCGAACTGCGATCAGGCTCGGCCTGACGCTTCTGATCACCGGCGGCTGTCTCGCCTACATCCTGTGGCAGCTCGACGTCAGCAAGACCGCGGACATCGTGGTGCACTCGCACCTCGGTTGGTTCTTCGGCGCGGTCGCGATCATGATCGGCGGTGTTCCGCCCATGGCCTTTCGCTGGCAGCGGCTGCTCGCCGCTCGCGGCGCGCAGGAGAGCCTGGCCTGGTGCAACCGCGCCTACTTCGTGTCGTACACCGCCGGGCAGGTGCTGCCGAGCGCAGTCGGCGGCGACGCGTCACGGATCTTCGAGAGCGCACGCCGCCATCCAGGTCGCCTTGCCGATATGAGCGCGATCGTGATCCTCGAGCGCGCGCTCGGCGGCGTCGCGACGCTGACGCTCGCCGCCATCGGCTTCGCGCTGGCGATCGGGAAGTACGACGTGGGCCCGTACCTCTGGATCGAGGGTGTCTTCGTGGTCGGCACGGTGGTGCTGGCGGTGCTCTTCTTCTCTCACCGGATGCGCCCGCTGTTGCGCCGCTTCGTTCCGCTGCTGCAACGGCTCCGGCTCGAGCGGCCGTTGCGCGCCTTCTACGAGGGCGTGCACGTCTTCCGGGGTCACGTGCGGCTGATGGCGTGGATCTTCCTGCTGACGCTCGTCGTGCAGGCCGTGCGCGTCCTGGCGATCTGGATGGGCGGGAAGGCTGTCGGCGTCGACCTCTCGCCACGTCCGTACTACGTGATGGGTCCGCTGCTCTTCCTCGTCCTGCTCGTCCCGTTCACCGTCAACGGGATCGCCGTCCGCGAGGCTTTCTTCGTCAGCTTCCTGACGCAGCTCGGCGTCGAGAAGGAGGCTGCGCTCGCGACCGGCTTCCTCTTCTTCGTCGTCACCGTCGCGCTCGCCATCCCAGGAGCTGTCATCCTGGCGGTCGAGGGTCTCCGAGGAGGTTCGTCTGGTCATGCGGCCGCCCATCGAGGAGCTCGTTCGAGGTAAGCCCGACTCGCTGTCCGGGCTGCCGCTGCAGTGGCTTGACGACAGCGAGCCTGAGCCGTTTCAAGTCCGCAGGTTTGACGTGGACGGTGAGCCGGTCCACCTGTTCGAGGCGAACTACGACGTGAGGCGTGCCCTGCTGGACGGCACGCCTCTCGGCGACGACGGCCACTTCGTCGAGTACTTCGTCGTCACCGGCGGCCCCGAGGTCGGGTGGGCCGTGCGGCGCCTCTGGCAACGCGGCGGCAGCATCGCGTACTGCACAGCGGAGGAAGACGAGCCGGACGCCGTCGTCCCGGCGCGCCAGATCAAGGATGCGACCGCGCTCTCACTGGGCAAGCCGCCGGCGTGGAAGCGAACCAACGCGTGGTGGCCGACGCTACGCGGTGAGCCGATGTTCTTCGTTGCCCAGACCGACCCCGGCTATTCCACGCCGTTTCTCTTCACTGACCGCAAAGGGTCCTTCAAGATCACGGTGAACGACATCTTCGGTCAGACCGCCGAGGAGCACTACGCGCTCGAAGAGCGGCTCGACAGCGACCTGAGATAGCCTCATCCGCCGTCATGAAGGTTCTGATCACCGGCGGCGCCGGCTTCATCGGCTCGCACCTGGCCGACCGGCTCCTCGCCGACGGCCACGAGGTGCGTGCGCTCGACAACCTCGATCCGCAGGTCCATCCGCACGGGGAGCGGCCGGATTACCTGGATGACAACGTCGAGCTCCAGCTGGGAGACGTCCGCGACCGCGACGCCGTGCGACACGCGCTCGACGGCGTCGACGCGGCCGTCCATCTCGCAGCGGCCGTCGGAGTCGGGCAGTCGATGTACGAGATCGAGCGCTACACGTCGATCAACGCGATCGGCGCGGCCGTCGTGCTCGAGGAGGCGGTCGAGCGGCGCGACGCGATCCGCAAGCTGCTCGTTGCCTCGTCCATGTCGATCTACGGCGAGGGCCAGTACCGCAATCCGCGCACGGGGGAGTCGGGCCTCGCGCCGTGGCTGCGTCCGGAGAAACAGCTCGCCGCGCGCGACTGGGATGTGCGCGCGGAGGACGGCACGCCGCTCGAGCCCGAGCCGACGGCGGAGACGAAGCCGCTCCGGCCGACCTCGATCTATGCGATCAACAAGCGCGACCACGAGGAGATGTTCCTCGCCGTCGGCGCTGCGTACGGCATCCCCGCCGTCGCGCTGCGCTTCTTCAATGTCTACGGCGAGCGGCAGGCGCTCTCCAACCCCTACACCGGCGTCGCGGCGATCTTCTCGTCGCGCCTGTTGAACGACCGGCCGCCGCTGGTGTTCGAGGACGGGCGGCAGACGCGTGACTTCATCGATGTCCGCGACATCGCCCGCTGCTGCGAGCTCGCGTTGACGCAGGACGGCGCCGACGGGAGCACATTGAACGTCGGCACCGGCAAGCCGACGTCCATCGTCGAGGTCGCCGAAGCGATTGCACGCGGGCTGGGCAAGGAGATCGCGCCAGAGCTCGTGGGCAAGTACCGCGCCGGCGACATCCGCCACTGCTACGCGGACACGCGGCTCGCCGAGCAGCTGCTCGGCTTCCGTAGCGAGATCCCGTTCGAGGCCGGCATGCAGGACCTCCTCGCGTGGCTCGAGGGCCGGGAAGCCGAGGATTCGGTGGACGCGGCGCGCGAGGCGCTGGTCGCGCGCGGCCTCGCGCGTTGACCGACCTCTCGGTCTCGATCGTCAACACGAACAGCCGCGAGCTGTTGCTCGCATGCCTCGACACTCTGCGCGGCACGGAAGCCGAGCTCGTCGTGCTCGACAACGCGTCGGAGGACGGGTCGGCGGACGCGGTGCAGGAGCGCTTCCCGGACGTGCGCGTGCTCGCGCAGGACTTCCGCGCCGGCTTCGGTGCGAATCACAACACCGTCATCCGCGCCACGAGTGGCCGCTATGTCTACGTCCTCAACGAGGACACGACCGCGGGCGACTGGGCGTTCGACCGCATCGTCGCGTACCTCGACGCGCATCCGCGCGTCGCCGTGCTGGGCCCGCGTCTCGTCTATCCGGACGGCCGCCTGCAGGACTCGGCGTGGCGCTTTCCCACCCCGCTCGTCAGCGCGCTCGGCCTGCTCACGGTGGGGAAGCTCGGCGTGAAGCAGTCGCGCGGCGACGGGGCGCGCGCGGTCGACTGGGTGATGGGCGCCGCGCTCGTGGTGCGCCGCGAGGCGCTCGACCAGGTCGGGCTCTTCGACGAGGACTTCTTCCTCTACTCCGAGGAGGTCGACCTGCAGTTCCGGCTCCGGCAGGCGGGCTGGGAAGTCCATTACTTCCCGGATGCGACGGTGGTCCACCACGAGTCGCAGTTCAGTGCCGAGATCCCGGAGCGTCGCATCAACGAGATGTGGCGCAGCCGCCACCGCTACTGGCACAAGCACCACGGCGGGCCTGCGCGAGCTCGCCGACGAATGGAACGGCCGTGTGGGCGCTGCGCCGCGTCGGTAGCGGCGCGCCGATCCTGCTGCTCGCGCTGCCTCTGCTCGGAGTGGCGCGCCTGTTCCCGGCGCACGGCTTCGGGTTGTGGCTGCGGCTGGTCGCGGCGTCGCTCGTCCTGCTGCTGCCCGGGACCCTCGTCGCACGCGCGCTGCGCCTGCGTGGTGCCTCGGCGACGGTCGCCTTCGGGCTCGGCGCGCTCGGACCGGCGCTGCTGCTGGTGTTCCTCGTGCACAGCTCGATCTGGCTCGCCCTGGTCGTGCTCGCCGTCGTCGCGGCGGTCGCGTTGCCCTTCGCACTGCGCGTGGTCTCCGGGCCGCCGGCGTGGGACACGCTCACCGTTGCGCTTGTCGGGCTCCTGCTGGGTGTCTTGCTCTGGCACGTCGCGGGCGTCGTCAACGGCGACGCGCTCTTCCACCTCGGCCGCGTCCGAAAGCTCGACGCGTTCGGCGACCTGCACATCCGTTCCGTGGACGAGTTCCGCGACGGCGGTCTGCACCCTGGATACGCGTTCCCGCTCTGGCACGCGTTCCTCGCGCTCGTCGCGAAGCTCGGCGGCGTCGATCCGACCCAGGTCGTGCTGCACGAGCCGAGCGCGGTCGCGCCGATCGCCTTCGCGGTCGTCTACGAGGCGGGCGTCGCGCTGTTTCGCTCGGCGGCGCTCGGCGTCGGCGTGCTCGCCGCGGCAGTCGCGGCGGCGGCGTTCGCGCCCGGCCACGGCGGCTCGTATGCGCTGCTCGGCCAGCCGGGGACGCTCGACCGGCATGTCCTCGTCCCCGCCGCGCTGACGCTGTTCTTCCTCTTCTTACGTCATCCCGGCTGGTCGCTGGCAGTGGCGCTTGCCGCGGCCGGGGTGGAGGTGTTCCTGGTGCACGCGAGCACCGCGATCTTCCTCGGGATCGTGCTCGGCGGCTTCGCGGTCGCGCGCGCCGTGCTCGCGCGCAGCGACGTGCGCGCCGAGGTGAAAGCGCTCGCTTCCCTCTTCGTGCCGGTAGTCGCTGCGCTCGCGTGGCTGTTCCCGATCATCCGGGAGACGGCGTCGCACTCTCCGTCTGCGGGCGAGCTGCAGCGGTCGCTCGCGAAGTACGCCGACGAGCTGCGGATCGACTCGCTCCACCGGTATGCGCTCCGCCCGGAGGTCGTCTCGCGCGGCGGTGCGGTTGCAGTGGCGGCGCTCGTGGCCGTCCCGCTGGCGGCGCTCGCCGCGCGTCAGCGCTGGGCGGCCTTCGTCCTCGGAGGAACGCTCGCGATCCTCGGAATCGAGCTGATCGTCTGGGTCTTCCCGCACTTCGCGGACGCCGTCTCGCTGTCGCAGGCGCGACGGCTGGCCGGTTTCGTTCCTTTCGCCTTTGCCCTGGCCGGGGCCGCCGCGGTGCTCGCCCGGCTGATCGGCCCGCTGGTCGTGCCTGTCGGCCTCGGCGCGGGGATCGGACTGCAGCTCGCCTTCCCGGGCGACTTCGGCCCGGGCCTGGTCGAAGGCGGCCCCGCGGCGGCGACGTGGATCGCGGCCGTCGGCGGCCTTGTCGCGGTCGTGGTCGGATTGTTCCTCGGCCGCCGGCTCGAGGCGCCGGGTCTCGCCGCCGCCGCGGCGGGGGTGCTGTTCTGCGTTCCGGTCGCGGTGCACGGCCTTCGTCACTGGAGCCCCGCCGCAGCAAGCGACTCGCATGCGCTCACACCCGGCCTGCTCGCCCGGCTGCGCGACGACGTGCCGGAGCGGGCGGTCGTCTTCTCCGACCTGGAGACGAGCTATCGCATCGAGGCCTTCGCGCCGGTCTACGTTGCGGCGGCCCCGCCTGCGCACGTCGCCGACACGAAGGCGAACCGGCCGTACAGTCGCCGCATCTCCGTGATCCGGTACTTCGCGAGCGCCGACCCCGCGATCCTCGATCGCTACCACGCCGACTGGCTCGTGGTCGACCGGCAGCGTTTCCAGATCAAGCCCGGCTGGCCGCTCGCGTACCAGGATGCGCGCTACGCGCTCTACCATCGCCCCGGGTGAAAGTCCTGCTGGTGACCATGTACTTCCCGCCGGCAGGCGGCGGTGGGGTGCAGCGCCCGCTCAAGTTCGCCACACATCTCCCCGCGCATGGAATCGAGACGCACGTGCTCGCGCCCCACGATCCGAAATGGCTCCATGCCGACCCCGGGCTCGCGCCGCCGACGCAGGCGTGGGTGCACCGCGCGCGTTACCTCGGGCCGCGTGCGCGCCGCCTCGCGGACGAGCTGCACGGCCGGCGCGGGCTCGACCGGCTCTCGCGGCAGGCGCGCTCGTTGTCGCGGCGCGTGCTCGTGCCCGACGAGAACGTGGCGTGGAACCTGACGGCGATCCCGGCGGCGGTGCGGATTGTGCGCTCCGAGCGGATCGACGTCGTGCTGACGACCTCGCCGCCGAACTCGGTGCACCTGATCGGCGCCGCGGTGAAGCGAACGACCGGCGCGCGCTGGGTGGCCGACCTGCGTGACTCGATCGCGACGCATCCGCACCGGCGGGTCGAGCGGGCGGCGGTGCGCGCGAAGGAGAAGGTGAGCGCGTCGGTGGCGCGGCTCGTCGCGCGTCAGGCCGACGTGATCGTCGCAGCGTCCGACGCGATCGCGGACGAAGCTCGTTCGCTCGATCCGGCGGGCGTCGTGACAACGATCCTCAACGGCGCGGACTTCGACGACTTCGCGGGGCTCGAGTACCACCGCGGCGACCGCTTCCGCATCACGCACACGGGCAGCTTCTTCGGCAAGCGGGACCCGCGGCCGTTCCTCTCGGCGCTCGCCGAGTCCGGACTGGAGGACGTCGTCGCCCGCTTCGTCGGCGACTTCCGGGTCGCCGACCGTGAGTGGGCGGAGTCGCTCGGCCTTGGCGACCGGCTCGAGCTGCACCCATATGTCTCCCGCCGTGAGGCGCTCGCGCTGCAGCGGGACTCCGACGCGTTGCTGCTGCTGATTCCGGAGGCGAGCGGCCGCGGCCAAGGCGTGCTCTCGGGCAAGGTGTTCGAGTACCTCGCCGCCGAGCGGCCGATCCTGGCTGCCGTTCCGCCCGAGGGTGCGGCTGCGGAGCTGATCCGCGACACGGGCACCGGCCTCGTCGCCCCGCCGGACGACGTGCCGGCGCTGACCCGAGCACTGGCCGAGCTGCACGTGGAGTGGAAGGAGGGACGCCTCGACGGCACGGCGCTCTCGCCCGAGGACCGGGAGCGGCTCGGCCGCGGCGCGCGGGTCGAGGAACTGGCCGAAGTGCTGCGAGGGCTCGAATGAGGCTCAGCGGCGCTCTTTTCCTCGCGACGTTGTTCTGCGTCACGTGGGAGAAGGTGCACTGGGACGTGGCCGGCGCGGTCGGCATCGCCGACGTGCTGACGATCCTGTTCCTCGTCGCGTTCGCGCTCGAGTGGGGCGCGCCGCGCTTCCCGCGCACGACCGTGACGGTGCTCGCGATTTTCGCGGCGCTGCTCGTGATCTACCTCGTCGGCTTCTTCAACATCGAGACGAAGCAGTCGCTCGACCAGTGGGGCAAGGGGATGGTGAAGTTCGTGCTGCACTTCCTCTTCCTGTCGGCTGGGGTCGCATACCTCGCGCGACGCTCGCTGGCCTTCTACTGGCGTGCCGTCGCAGCGCTGACGCTCGGGCTCGTCGCGAACGGGATCTACGGAGTGCTGCAGCTGCTCGCGGCGCGCGCCGGCGTGAACCTCGACCACCGTGTGCTCGCGCCGCTGACCGGCGGTGCCAGCTCGATCAACGTGTACGGCGCGATCGGCGGCTCGACCGTCTACCGGCCGAACGCGCTGACCGGCGACCCGAACCATCTCGCAGTGATGCTCTGCATCCCGCTGCTGATGCTGCTGCCGCTCTACCTACGGCTGGAGCGCGGCCATCGCCTGCGCGTGCCGCTGGCGGTCGTGCTCGCCTTCCTGTTCCTCGTCCAGCTGTCGACGCTGTCCCGTAGCGGCCTGCTGGGGATCATCGTCGGGCTGCTGATCCTGGCCGTCCCGTACCGGTCGAAGCTGACGTCGCGCGCGCTGCTCGTGCCGCTCTCCGGGATCGCGGTCGTGCTGCTCGCGATCGTCTGGGAGCGGCGCCACTACTTCGAGGTGCTGATTCGCTCGCGGCTGGAGACGAGCGGCCGCTCCGAGAGCGCGCACTTCGCGGTCTACGACTTCGTGCCGCAGATCCTGCACTCGCATCCGCTCTTCGGGCTCGGGCTGAACACCTTCTCCGTCTACTACGAGTTCGTCACGGGGAAGTCGAACTGGGGGCCGCACTCGTTCTACGTGGCGTTGATCGTCGAGACGGGGCTCGTCGGCTCCGTCGCGTTCTTCCTCTTCCTGCGCTACCTGTTCGCTCGGCTGCACGCCGCGCGGGCGCTGGGGCGGCGGCTGGCGGCGGAGGGCGTCGCGGCCGCGGCGCGCGTACGGCCGCTGGCGTGGGGAATGACTGCGGCACTGGCGGGAACCATGGCCGCGAACCTCTTCTACTTGACGATGCAGTTCTATTACTTCTACGCGTTCGCGGTGCTCGTGCTGGCGTTGCCGCTCGCGTTCGCGCCGCGACCGGTGCGGTGACCGAAGAACGCGCGCCGCGCTTCGCGGTGCTGATCACGTGGCTGGTCACGTTCCTCTTCTTCGGGACAGCGTTCCTGCTCGCGGTCGTGATCCCGATCCATGCGCAGGACGCACTGACGTTCGGCGAGTGGTCGCGGCTGATCTCCGAGCACTGGCACTTCCACTACGCGGCGGCGACGGTGCAGGAGTACGGCCGGCCGCTGTTCTATGTCCTGCAGGGCTGGGTCTGGGGAGTGCTCGGGTTCAACGAGACGTACGGACGGATCCTCAGTGGGCTGTTCTCGGTGCTGCTGCTCGGCTCGCTCGTCTGGCTTGTCCGCGACCGCCCGTGGGGACGCCTCGCGGCAGCGCTCGCGGCACTCGCGCTCATCTCCGCGCCGGTGTTCGCGGAGCAGATCGTGTCGGGGCTGACGGACATCCCGGCCGCCGCGCTCGTCGCGCTGACGGGCGCGCTCGTGTGGGGACGGCGGCCGGAGCCGGCGCCCGCGATCGTCGCCGGCGTTGCGGCTGCGCTGGCGATGCTCGCGAAGCCGAGCGCCTTGCTCGCCCTCGCGGGGCTGGCCGTCGCGCAGCTCCTCCTCGACGAGCCCTGGCGCTCGCGGCTGCTCTACCGCGTCGCGCCGATCGCGGCGGGGATCGGCGTCGGGCTCGTCTACGACGCGCTGCAGGCGGATTACGTCCACACAGGGTTGCGCAGCTTCCTGCAGGCCGGCGTGAACACCGCCTACTACCGCTCGCTCGCCGACGAGGCGCGGCGCTATGCGCTCGTCGACGGCGCCTGGTTCGGGGACGGACTGCGCGTCGTCGCGTTCTTCGCGGTCGCGTACACCTTGCTACGCCTCGCCGGTGTGCGACATCGCCTCTGTGTTGTGCTCGGCGTGCCCACCGCACTGATCTGCAGCTGGCTCGGGCCGTGGGTCGCGGCGCACGAGCAGAGCGTCAGCGTCGGCTCGCTGCATTCCGTCGGCGCCGCTGCGGCGGCGGTCGGTACGGCGGTGTTCCTCTCGATCGGTGTGCTCTCGTTCCAGGACGCGATGGCGACTCGCCGCGAGCTGCTGCGGTTCGTGATCTGGGCTCTGCCGACGGCGATCGCGTGGGCCGTCTACGGCGCATACGACTTCCGGCTGCTCGCGCCGGCCTGGCCGCCCCTGCTCGCGCTCATGGTGCTCGCGGCGCTGCCGGCTGCGACGGGGTTCGCGCGGCGTGGCGCGCTCGCGGTGGCGGTTCCCGTCGCACTGTTCGCGATCGTGGTCGCGGAGAACGTCTACAACCTGGACGGGCTGCACCGCTCCGGCTGGGACGAGCTTCGGCGCACCGACGACTGGCTCGACCGCGACCAGACACGTGCGATCGTCCTGCCCGCGCTGAGCCGCGCGCTCGTCGTCGTCCGCCGCGAGATGAGGCCCGGCGACGACCTCGTCTCGCCCGAGGGTGCGTTCCGCTTCTTCTACCCGGGCCACGTCGAGCAGTCCTATCCGAACAGCTGCGAGTTCCTACACCGTTTCCGCGTCTTCGTCCTGACAACGGACGAAGGAACGAAGCGCTACATGCGCGACTTCCTCCACGTCTCGCCAGAACCGTCGTTCTGGGCGGCGTGCGAGAGCCCGCACCTGACCCAGCTGACGGACGGCTCCGAGGGGTACGCCGTCTTCCGGGTGACGACCTGATGCGCGTCGCGGTGCTGACGACGTCGTATCCCCGCTATCCGGGCGATGCCGTCGGACGCTTCGTTGCGGATGCGGTCGAGCACGTGCGCCGGCGCGGCGTGGACGTCGACGTCGTTGGCCCGGAGCAGTTCCGCGGCTTCGGTCTGACGTACGGCCACGGCGTGCTCGGCAACGTGCGACGACGGCCGTGGCTGGCGCTGTTCGCCCCGGCGCTGCTGGCGAGCTTCGTGCGGGCCGCGCGCCGTGTCGACGCGGACCTGCTGCACGCGCACTGGCTGCCCGCCGGCTGGGTGGCCGCTCGGACCGGCAAGCCCTATGTCGTCCAGGTCTGGGGCACCGACGTGGAGCTCGCCCGGCGCGCCCCGTGGCTCGCGCGCGGCGTCCTGCGCGGTGCGCGCCTGGTGATCGCCCCGTCGAGCGCCCTCGCCGCGAGTGCGCGCGAGCTGGGCGCCCCGGACGTTCAAGTGATCCCGAGCGGCGTCGATCTCCCAGTGGACGTCGGTGAGGAGGTCAGCCCGCCGGAGGTGCTCTACGCGGGTCGCCTCTCCCCGGAGAAGGGCGTGCTCGAGCTGGTCGACGCAGCGGGCGGAATGAAGCTCGTCGTCGCCGGCGACGGGCCGCTACGTGAGCGGGTGCCCGGCGCGCTGGGCTTCGTCCCGCACGACGAGCTGCAGCGGCTGTATGCGCGCGCGGCCGTGGTCGCCTGTCCGTCGCAGCGGGAAGGCTTCGGCGTCGCCTGCCTCGAGGCGATGGCCCATGCCCGACCGGTTGTGGCCACGGACGTCGGCGGCCTGCGTGACCTAGTCGTCGACGGAGAGACCGGCCTGGTCGTGCCGCCGCGCGATCCGGCCGCCCTCCGCGCCGCTCTCGAGCGCCTGCTCGGGGACGAAGAGCTCCGCCGAAGGCTCGGCAAGGCCGGCCGCGAGCGTGCGCGGGAGCGCTTCTCGTGGGAAGCAGTCACCGACGCGACCCTCGCCGCCTACAGAATGAGCCTGTGAAGCGAGCGCTCATCACCGGGATCGGCGGTCAGGACGGTTCGTATCTCGCCGAGCTGCTGCTCGACGCAGGTTACGACGTCGTCGGTCTCGTCCGTCCCAGCGCCCCTGCCTACGAGACGCTCGCTCCGCTCGAGAGGCAGATCGAGCTGCACGAGGCCGATCTCCTCAACCAGACGTCGCTCACGCAGGCTCTCCGCGCCGCCCGGCCGACGGAGGTGTACAACCTCGCGGCGCCGTCGTTCGTGCCCGCATCGTGGGAGCAGCCGGTGCAGACGGCGGAGTTCGCGGCCGTCGGGGCGACCTCGCTGCTCGAGGCGATCCGGCTCGTCGATCCTGAGATCCGGTTCTACCAGGCCTCGTCCTCGGAGATCTTCGGCGATCCGTCCGAGACGCCGCAGACCGAGGAGACGCCGCTTGCGCCCGTGACGCCCTACGGCGTCGCGAAGGCCTACGCGCACTTCAGCGCGCGTTCGTACCGTCACCGTTACGGCCTCTATGCGTGCTCGGGAATCCTCTACAACCACGAGTCGCCGCGCCGCCCGCTGCGGTTCCTCCCGCGGAAAGTCGCGAACGGCGCTGCCGCGATCTCGCTCGGTCTCGAACGCGACCTGGTCCTCGGCGACCTCGACGCAAGACGCGACTGGGGCTACGCGGGCGACTACGTGCGGGCGATGTGGCTCATGCTCCAGCAGGACAAGCCCGACGACTATGTCATCGCGTCGGGGACGAGTCACTCGGTCCGGGAGCTGGTGCAATGCGCGTTCGCGTACGTCGGGCTCGACTGGCAAGAGTACGTCCGCGTCGATCCCGAGCTGCAACGCGGACCGGCGGAGCTCCATCGACTCGTCGGCGACGCCTCGCGCGCCCGTGGGCGGCTCGGTTGGCAGCCGGAGGTGGACTTCACAAACCTCGTACATCTCCTCGTGGATACAGACCTTGCACGGCTGCGCGAGCACGCGACTAGCATGAAACGCCGATGAGCAGGCAGCTGACAGTCGACGGCATCGAGATCGGCGACGACCGCGAGTGCTACGTCATCGCGGAGATCGGCCACAACCATCAGGGCGACGTCGAGCGGGCGAAGCGCCTGATCGACGCTGCGAAGGAATGCGGTGTCAACGCGGTCAAGCTGCAGAAGCGCTCGAACCGCACGCTCTACACGCGAGAGTTCTACGAGCAGCCGTACGACAACGAGCTCAGCTTCGGCCGCACGTACGGGGAGCACCGCGAAGCGCTCGAGCTCGGCTCGGACGACTACCGCGAGCTGTTGCGCCACGCGCGCGAAGCCGGGATGACGCTCTTCGCCACGGCGTTCGACTTCGAGAGCGCCGATCTGCTCGCAGAGCTCGACGTGCCGGCGTTCAAGTTCGCGTCGGGCGACCTCACGAACACGCCGTTGCAGCGGCACGTCGCCGCGTTCGGCAAGCCGATGCTCCTCTCGACCGGCGGCGGCACGCTCGCCGACATCCAGCGCGCCGTCGACACGATCCTTCCGATCAACGACCAGCTCTGCGTTCTGCAGTGCACGGCCGCGTACCCGGCGGCGGTCGAGGACCTCAACCTCAAGGTGATCACGACGCTGCGCGAGCACTTCCCGGAGCTCGTGATCGGGCTCTCGGACCACCAGAACGGGATCGCGATGGCGCTGGTCGCCTACATGCTCGGAGCGCGCGTGATCGAGAAGCACTTCACGCTCGACCACGCGCTGAAGGGGCGCGACCACGCGTTCTCGCTGATGCCGGAAGGGATGCGCAGACTCGTTCGCGACCTGCACCGCGTGCCGGCGGCGCTCGGTGACGCGGAGAAGCGGCCGCTGCCGATCGAGGCCGACCCCCTCGAGAAGATGGGCAAGAAGCTCGTCGCGGCGCGCGAGCTCGAGCTGGGCCACGTCCTGACGGCGGAAGACCTCGCGCTCAAGTCGCCGGCCGACGGCGGGCTGCCTCCGTACGAGCTCGACCGGCTCGTCGGACGGCGGCTGCGGCGTCCGATTGCCTTCGAGGACTTCGTCACGTTCGACGACGTGGAACCACTTCCCGAGCACGCGGGAGCGCACGCCACCGCGCAGCCGTGACGGAGCTCGAGCCGCTGCTCGAGCGCGTGCGGTTTGCGATCTTCGACTTCGACGGCGTGTTCACCGACAATCGCGTCTGGGTGAACGAGCGCGGCGAGGAGTCGCTCGCCTTCTCCCGCAGTGACGGCTTGGGATTACGCCGCCTCGACGAGGTGGGCGTGCGGTATCTGATCGTGTCGATGGAGCGGAACCCGATCGTCGGCGCGCGTGCGGAGAAGCTCCGCGCGGAGTGCGTGCAGGGCATCGACGACAAGCTCACGATCGTGCGCGAGCGGACCGACGCTGCAGGCGTCGCGCTCGCAGACGCCGCGTACGTCGGCAACGACATCAACGACGCCGAATGCCTCCGGGCTGTGGGGTTCCCCGTTGTGCCCGCGGACGCGTGGCCCGAGGTGAAACCGCTCGCGCGCTGGGTGCTCTCGCATGCCGGAGGAGCAGGCTGTGTGCGCGAGTTCTGCGACGCCGTCTGGCAGGCGCAGCGGCAATGAGCGACGAGCTCTTTTCCCTCGAGGGTCGCGTCGCCGTCGTCACGGGCGGCGAGGGCCAGCTCGGGCGCGAGATCGTGCGCGGCCTCGAGGAGCGCGGTGCGCGGGTCGCCGTCTTCGATCTGCAGTCGGAACGGTTTCGCGTCGACGTGACCGATCGCTCGGCGATCGAAGCGGCGACGGAGGAGGTTGCAGGCGAGTGGGGGACGCCGCACGTGCTCGTCAACGCCGCCGCGCTCGATTCACCTCCTGACGCTCCGGCGGAGGAGGTCGGCCCGGTCGAGTCCTATCCGGAGTCGTCGTTCGATCAGGTCATGAACGTCAACGTGAAGGGGACGTTCCTCTGCTGTCAGGTGCTCGGCGCACGCATGGCCGCCGAAGGCCGCGGCTCGATCGTAAACGTCTCGTCCGTGTACGGGATGCTCTCTCCCGTTCAGGACCTGTACCTGTTCCGGCGCCGAGGGGGCGAGGAGTTCTACAAGCCGATCGCGTACTCCGTCTCGAAGTCCGCGCTCTACAACCTCACGCGCTATCTCGCGACCTACTGGGCGAAGAGCGGCGTGCGCGTCAATACGCTCACGCTCGCGGGCGTGTGGAACGACCAGCCGCAGGAGTTCCTCGACGCCTACGCGGAGCGCATGCCGCTCGGGCGGATGGCCGATGCGCATGAGGTGGTCGGGCCTGTTGTCTTCCTCGCCTCTGACGCGTCCTCTTACGTTACGGGCGCGAACCTGGTGGCCGACGGCGGCTGGACCGCCTGGTAAGTCGCCCCAGTCGCCAACGAACGGAGCGCTTGACCACAGTCGGTAGCGCGCCGACGAGCTCACTCAGCATCAGCTCGCGCGCAGACGGACGCCGAACGTGCTCGCGAGGGTGTGCCGCGAGCGATTCCATCAACTCGGGGTGAACCATCGAGAGCTGCGCCTCGACCGTCTGCTCGCGATCGCGCGCGAGCAGTGGTCGCGCGGCGATCACTTCCGGCAGCGCGAACATCAGGACGTTCTGGCTGTAGAAGCCGAAGACTGCCGGGTTCGACCAGACGAGAGGGCGAATCCCGTCCAAAACGAGGTAACCGTGCTCACGGAAGCGCGCAGCCCAATAGTCGGGCCATTGCTCGTTGATGTGGTCGGTCCCGCGCTGGTAGGGCACGGCTGCCGAGAAGAGCACGCACGGCGCGTGATCGACGATGTTCTGAACGAAGCGCTTGGCGCCGCGCTCGGGCAGGTGCTCCGCGACTTCGAGCGAGACCGCAAGGTCAAAGCGTCGTCCGAGGCGAAGCGGCTTGTCGAGCCGTGCCGACACGAAGCGTTCGGCCGGGAAGTGCAGCTTGTCGAGCGGTACCCAGTCGCCGTCGACGCCGATGTAGTCGGCCACGCCGTGCTGGGCGAACGTCTGGAGCCAGATACCGTGACCGCACCCGAGGTCGACGACGCTCTGCGGCGCCACGCGTTCGAGCACGAGCGGGACGATCGTCTCGGCGGACGTCCGCGCGCGATCGAGCTCGCGCGTGTAGAAGCCAGGGGCATACGTCCCTTGCGTCACCGCACGCCCAGCCTTCGCGAGACCCGCCAAAGG
>WNGA01000790.1_pt1 | contig 48218 bp, 44 predicted proteins | sample 5400061 | NCBI WGS metagenome assembly WNGA01 (sample SAMN13153366, study PRJNA577476) | soil metagenome | isolation source: 100 cm soil or saprolite under grassland replicate 2 | place: USA:California | collected 2016-06-15
GCGGGCCCCCGCCTCGCTACCCACGCCAGCGGCATGCGCCGCCAGAATTCCCTGGCGTGACTCGCGCTTACCCTCGCGCTGCTCCGGTGGCGTACTTAGCGCGGTTTGTGCTGGCGCGCTGGGATAGACTGCAAACCAGGATGTTCAGGCAACGATCCGGCTCAAGCCTGTGCTATGCCTGCGGCAAGCTCAACCGCGTGGACGCGTCGGTCTGCTTCTACTGCGGCGCGCGCCGACCGGCCCTGTGGGGATTCGGCCCACTGCTGGGGCGGCTCGTCGGCCGGCTGGACGTCGCCCGGCTGGTCACCATCGTCTGCATCGTCGCCTATGCGGCCTCCCTGCTCCTCGACCCGGGGGCCGCCCTCAGAGCGCGCGGGCTCTTCGACATCCTAGCCCCTGGCGGCGGCGCCCTCTACGCGCTGGGCGCGACGGGCGCCCTCCCCTGGGCGCAGGGACGGTGGTGGACGATCTTCACCGCCATCTATCTCCACGGCAGCCTGCTTCACATCCTCTTGAACCTGATGTGGGTGCGGCAGCTGGCGCCGCCGGTGGAGGAGCTGTTCGGACGTGCCCGCCTGGTCGTGATCTTCATCTTGGCGGGGGTGGTGGGCTTCATCGCCTCCAATCTATCGGGCATTCCTTTCACGATCGGCGCGTCGGGCGCCGTCTTCGGGCTCCTGGGCGCGATGGTCCAGTACGGCCGTAGCCGCGGCGGCGCCTTCGGGCTCGCGGTGTTCCGGCAGTACGGCCAGTGGGCTCTGGTGATCTTCGTCTTGGGCTTCCTCATGCCTGGCGTCAACAACCTTGCACATGCCGGCGGTTTCGCAGGCGGGTACCTGGCCGCGCTCTTGGCTGGGCACGACGAGCGTCACGCAGAGAGCGGTCTTCATCGTCTGGCGGCCGTGACGCTGGTCGCCCTCACGGCCCTGGGGTTCACCCTGGCGCTCTGGACCACTTTCGTCCGGTAGCGGCGGCCCGCCCACGAGTCGCGCTTTCTGATGTCGCGCCGCAACCGTGTCTGCCGGCGTCCGACTGAGCTACACTTGGCCCGACAGTCTCCAGGAGGGCTCAAGTGACTGAGCGGCGACCCGATCCCGATGCCTTGCTCGCGCGCGCCAAGGAGGAGGAGGCGCGCGCATCGCGGGGTCGGCTGAAGCTCTTCTTCGGCGCGGCCGCGGGTGTGGGCAAGACATACGCCATGCTCGAGGCCGCGTGCGAGCAGCGCGCCAATGGCGTGGACGTGGTCGTGGGCTACGTCGAGACGCATGGCCGGGCGGAGACTGAGGCGCTGCTCGAGGGTCTGGAGATCCTCCCTCCGCGGCCGGTCGTCCACCACGGGGCAACTCTGAAGGAGTTCGATCTCGACGCGGCGCTCAGTCGCCGCCCCACCCTGATCTTGGTCGACGAGCTGGCGCATACTAACGCGCCCGGCTCCCGCCACGCCAAGCGGTGGCAGGACGTGCTCGAGCTGCTCGACGCCGGCATCAACGTCTACACGACCGTGAACGTCCAGCACGTCGAGAGCCTCAACGACGTCGTCGCCAAGATCACCGGCATCGTGGTCCGGGAGACGGTGCCGGACTCGGTCCTCGAGCGGGCCGACGAGGTCGAGCTGGTCGACCTGCCCCCCGAGGACCTCCTGCAGCGGTTCAAGGAGGGCAAGGTCTACATGCCCGCCCAGGCGGAGCAGGCTGTCCGCAACTTCTTCCGCAAGGGCAACCTGATCGCCCTCCGCGAGCTCGCCCTCCGCTGTACGGCGGAGCGGGTGGACGCGCAGATGCGCGTCTACATGCGCGAGCACGCCATCGAGACGATCTGGCCCGCGGCCGAGCGGCTGCTCGTCTGCGTCAGCGCGAGCCCCTACTCCACGCGGCTCATCCGGACCGCGAAGCGGATGGCCGAGCGGCTCGGTGGGCAATGGATCGCCGCCTACGTCGAGACGCCCGCCCAGCTCCGGCTTCCGCCCGAGGCCCGGGACCGCGTCGTCCACGTCCTGCGATTGGCCGAGCAGCTCGGGGCGGAGACTGTCACGCTCAGCGGAGAGCGGATGAGCGAGGAGATCCTCGCGTTCGCGCACGCGCGCAACGTCACCAAGATCATCGTGGGCAAGCCGGCCCGTCCGCTCTGGAAGCGGATCCTCATCGGCTCCATCGTCGATGCCCTCGTCGAGGGCAGCGGCGACATCGACATCTACGTCACCACCGGCGAGCGCGAGGACGCCGCGCCGATCGCGCCCGTCCGCCGGCGGGCGATTCCGACGGACTGGCCGGCCTACGGCCGGGCCACGGCCGTCGTGGCCCTCGCGACCGGCGTGGCATGGCTGATGGTCCCGTTCTTCGAGCTGTCCAACCTGATCATGGCGTATCTCCTCGGCATCGTGGTGGTCGCCATGCGCCACGGCCGCGGCGCCTCGCTGTTGGCGTCCGTCCTCAGCGTCGCGGCCTTCGACTTCTTCTTCGTGCCACCGTATTTCACGTTCGCGGTCTCGGACGTCCGGTACATCTTCACCTTCGCCGTGATGCTGGTCGTCGGGCTCGTGATCAGCGGCCTGACTGCGCGCATCCGAGCCCAGGCGTCGGCCGCCCGCCACCGCGAGCAGCGGACGGACGCACTCTACGCCATGAGTCGGGAGCTGGCGAGCACGCGGGGCGTCGACGAGCTCCTGACGATCGCAGTGCGGCACATCAGCGAGGTCTTCCGCAGCCAGCTGGTCGTGGTGCTTCCCGATGCCGGCGGGGGCCTCGCCCCGTGGAAGGGTGGCCAGTACGAGATGGACGCCAACGAGTTGGGCGTCAGCCGGTGGGTCTACGAGCATCGGCAGCGTGCAGGCCTCGGCACGTCGACACTGCCCGGCGCCTCGGCCCTCTACCTGCCCCTGATCGCGTCGCGAGGGCCGGTGGGCGTGCTCGGGGTCCGGCCCGCCGACCGCCACTCCCTGGATGCCCCGGAGCAACTCCACCAGCTCGAGACGTTCGCCAACCAGACCGCGCTGGCCATCGAGCGCGCGCTCCTGGCCGACGAGACCCAGGAAGCCCGGGTCCGGATGGAGACCGAGCGTCTGCGGAACTCCTTGCTCAGCTCGGTCTCGCATGACCTCACGACACCGCTCGCCGCAATCACGGCGGCGGTCAACGCCATCCTGGGGGATGGGTCCCGTCTCGATGCCCAGGCGCGCCGGGAGCTTTTGGAGTCAGTGCGCGAGGAGGCAGAGCGACTGAACCGCCTGGTCCAGAACCTGCTCGAGATGACGCGTCTGGAATCCGGCGCGCTTCAGCTCAAGAAGGAATGGCATCCGCTGGAAGAGGTGGTCGGTGCGGCACTGACCCGCCTCGGCAAGCGGCTCGCGGGCCGACGTGTGACCACGCGCGTGCCGCCTGACCTGCCGCTGGTCCCTATCGACAAGGTCCTCATCGAGCAGGTGCTGGTCAACCTTCTCGACAACGCCGTGAAGCACACCCCACCGGGGAGTCCGATCAACATCCTCACGACCGCGACCGATCAGGCCGTTGCCGTCGAGGTCGCCGATCGCGGCCCCGGGTTGCCTCCCGGAGAGGAGCACAAGGTCTTCGAAAAGTTCTACCGCGCCGAGCCCGGCGACGGCCGGGGCACCGGGCTCGGCCTCTCGATCTGCCGGGGCATAGTCCGCGCTCACGGAGGCCGGATCTGGGCCCAGAACCTGCCCGAAGGGGGAGTGGCGTTCCTGTTCACGCTGCCGTTCACCGAAGCGTCCCCGGCCGTGGTTGAAACGGATGGCTGATCAGATCATCGTCCTGATCGAGGACGAGCCACACATCACCACCCCGTCAGATGGTCCATCAGGCGCCGCTCTCGCTTGGTGGGCCGGCCAGCCCCGGGCGGGCGATAGACGGGTGGTGGGATCCGTGTCCCCCTCGGCGGGGGCGCCGGGGTGAGGTCCTCGTAGAGGAGGGCCGCATCCGCACCCGGGCCCCGCCGGTCAGAGAGCGCCACGACGCGGACGACGCGCTTGGCGCGCGGCAGGGTGATCTTCAGCAGATCACCCGCGCGCACGACCTTGGATGGCTTGGCGCTCTGGTCGTTGAGGCCCACCTTGCCGCCATTGCAGGCGGCGGCAGCGAGCGTGCGGCTCTTGAAGAAGCGAGCCGCCCAGAGCCACTTGTCGATGCGGACCTCTTCCACGGCGGCCTTACGGTACCATATGGGCAGCGCGCTGATTTCCATTCGAGGAACGTCGATGGCCAGGGGAGACGGCATGGAGAGCTACGGGGCGACGGTGCTGCGGATCTTCCTGGGCGTCATCTACATCATGCACGCCTACCTGGCCGCGTTCGTGTTCGGGCCGAGCGGGATGGTGGCCTACCAGACGGCCAAGGGCATCCCTTTCCCCGAGATCGGCACCTGGTACCTGATCGTGGCCCACGGCCTCGGCGGAATCTGTCTCATCCTGGGCATCCTCGTGCGCGGGGCGGCCCTGGTCAATATCCCGATCATGGCGGGAGCCCTCTTCTTCGTCCATCTCCGGCAAGGGTTCTTCATGGGCAAGGAAGGCGGGTACGAATACGCGCTCCTGGTCCTCGGGGCGACGATCGCCCAGGCCCTTCTCGGCGCCGGCGCCTTCACGCTCAGGAAGTAGCCACAGGCGAGCCAGGCCCCCGACGCCGCCTGGCATCGGTCCTTCCCCGGCTCGAGGAGGAGCCGGGATCAGCGCAAGGCCTCGCACTGATTGAGCACGCGCAGCGTCCAGCGCTCGCCCGACCCTCCGAGCACGGACAGGCTCGCGTAGTCCTGCCCCAGCGCCAGGAGCCGCTCCACGCCGAGTCCGAGGGCGCGGCAGAGGATCATGCGGTTGGTGCCGGCGTGAGCGACGATGGCGACGGAGCCGCCGGCATGGGCGGCCACGATGCGCTCGAAGGCGGGCCAGGCCCGCGTCGCGAGCTGGTGCAGACTTTCCCCTCCGGGGAACTGGTACCCGGCCACGTCCGCCATCCACATCGCGAAGGCCCCGCCATCGAGGCTGCGAATCTGCTCGGCGGTGAGCCCTTCCCAGCGCCCCATGGCGAACTCGCGCAGCTCCGGTACCGCAACCGTGGCCAGCGCATGCGGCTCGGCCAGAATCGCGGCGCTCCGCCGCGTGCGCAGGAGGTCGCTCGCATACACGGCCTCGAGCTTGACCTCCGCCAGTCGCCGCGCGAGCGCGGTCATCTGCCGCTCCCCCAGCGGCGAGAGCGGCACGTCGAGATGCCCGATGAAGCGCCGCGTCTCCGCCCCGATCACGCTGCCGTGGCGGACCAGATACACCGAGGTGCGCATTCAGATGAGCCCCCGGTGGGCGAGCGACGCGCCGGCCAGCAGGATGGCGAGCTCGCCCAGCTCCACGCCCGAGCCCAGCGCATCGCCGGTGAGCCCGCCCAGGCGCCACGCGAGGAAGGCCGACCAGAGGAAGACGGCCAGGAGCGCTCCCAGCGTGATGGCCGGGCCCCACGGGCCCAGCAGCCACGCGCCCAGCGCGAGCACGCCGATCAGGTGGACCGGACCAGCCCACCCCGACACGCCAGCGAGGAACGAAACCCCCGCGCCGCGGTCGGGACTCGCGGCCCCGAAGCGCGGACCGATCAGCAGGGGCGCGAGCCGCCCGGCCGCCGGCGCCAGGAGCAGGACGCGCTCGCACGGGCCGAGGGGTATCTCGGCGAGGGCGAGGAGCGCGATCAAGAAGTAAAGAATCAGTCCGATCGCGCCGAACGCCCCGATGCGGCTGTCCCTCATGATCGCCAAGCGGTGCTGGCGATCACGCCCGCCGAGCCCGTCCAGGCAGTCGGCGAGCCCATCGAGGTGGATCCCGCCCGTGGCCACCTTCCAGAGCGAGAGCACCAGGAGCGCCGAGAGGAGCGGCGGGAAGGCGAGGAGCAGCACGCGGTCCAGCGCGACCAGAACGACGCCGAGCGCGAGCCCGACCACCGGGAACCACCAGGCGGCCCGGCCGAGCGCGCCTCGCCCTTCCGCCTCGTGCCCCGGAACAGGCACGATGGTCAGGAAGCGTATTGCAAGGATCAGCGACGCGATCATCGTCTCGTCGACGCGGCCCCGCGGATCAGGGCGACAAGGGCGAGGAGGGCGGCGAGGGCCTGCGTGACCACGAGCCCGACCACCCAGAGCGCCGAGAGGGCATTGTCGCGGAACCGTGGACCGCGTGCCAGCAGCTCGGGTCCGTGATCCCACAGCGCCCCGGCGGTCCAGACGGCGCCAGCCAGTGCGATCACGATCAGCCCGCCCCGCCAGCCCCGGCCCACCAGCACCGCCGCGAGGAACTGCACGCCGAGTCCCGCTCCGAGAACGGCGGCGCCGATGCCGGGCGCAAGACCCAGGCGCTCGGCGATGCCACGCTCGAAGTCTTCGAGGACATGCGGCAGGAGGAACGGCAGGCTGCCGAGCGACAGCACGATGGCGCCGGCCGCGCACCGACTCGCGAGTTGGACTGACACTAGACGGGGGTGACGGGGTTGCGGCGCGGCGGGAACTCGAGCTGCTTGGACTCGGCGTAGGTCAGACGCTTGATCAGCTCGTCGCGGAGCTCGGACCCGGCGATGATCCCGTCCACGAGCATCTCCGACGCGAGCTTGTAGATGTCCACGTCTCGCGCGTACTCCTCGCGCTTCTGCCGCACGTAGGCCGGACGCTCGCTCTCGGGCAGCTCCATGATCTTGTTATAGTACACGGCATTGATCGCGGGCTCCGGCCCCATGATGGCGATCTGCCCTTGCGGCAGCGACAGCGCGGCGTCGGGCTCGAAGGCCGGGCCGCACATGGCGTAGAGCCCCGCGCCGTAGCACTTCCGCACGACCACGCAGATCTTGGCCACGGTGGCCTGCGACGTGGCGAAGACCATCTTGGCCCCGTGACGGATGATGCCGGCCCGCTCCACCTTGGTGCCGACCATGAAGCCCGAGACGTCCGCCAGGTACACGAGCGGGATGCTGTAGGCATTGCACAGCCAGATGAACCGCGCCGCCTTGTCGGAGGAGTCGACCATGAGGACGCCTCCCTTGACCTTGGGCTGATTGGCGACGATGCCGGCGGCGCGGCCGCCGATGCGGGCCAGTCCGACGATGATCTCCGGGGCGAACAGCCGCTTGATCTCGAAGAAGCTGCCGGCGTCGATCACGCGGTCGATCACCTCGTACATGTCGAACCATTTCCGCTGGTCGTAGGGGACGATCTCGTCGACGGACCGGCCGGGCCTGGGCGCCACGCTCTCGACCGAGGCCGGCCGCTCCCGGTAGGAGCCCGGCATGTAGGCGAGATAGCGCTTGCACAGGTCGATGGCCTCCTCGTCGGAGGCCGCCAGCACATCCCCGCAGCCCGAGACCGTGCAGTGCATGCGGGCGCCGCCCAGGTCCTCGAGGTCGGTCTTCTCGCCGATGGCCATCTCGACCATTCGTGGGGAGCCGACGTAGAGACTCGCCTTGCCGTCGACCATGATGACGCAGTCGGTGAGCGCCGGGAGGTAGGCCGAGCCCGCCGGCGATGGGCCGAAGAGGATGCAGACCTGAGGCACGACGCCGGAGAGCTGGACCTCGTTGTAGAAGATGCGGCCGGCATGGAAGCGGCCGGGGAAAATCTTGATCTGCTCAGAGATGCGGCCGCCCGCCGCGTCCACCAGGTACAGCAGCGGCACCTGCATCCGCTGCGCCCGTTCCTGGACGCGGACGATCTTCTGCACCGTCTTCTCGCCCCAGGAGCCGGCCTTGACCGTGTAGTCGTTGGCCATGATGCACACGGTCCGGCCTCCCACCGTCCCCACTCCGGTCACGACGCCGTCGGCCGGAGTGTCGGGCTCCTGGTTGCGCGCGAACAGAAAGTCCTCCTGGAACTCCGAGCCGGGATCGAGGAGGAGCTTCAGCCGGTCCCGGACGAAGAGCTTGCCCTCCTCCCTGAGCTTCTCGCGATACTTGACGTGCCCCTGCTCGATGCGGGCGCGCTCCTGGAAGTATCGCTCCTCGCTCACGCTCGGAGGCCTCCTCTTCGTGAAGCGCCATCGCAGGCGTCGAGTCGGCGGGGCCTGTCGCGGGGCACGCCCCCCGCGTCCGCTCGCTCGTTCGCCGCGCCACCCGTCGCCCGCGCGGTTCGCGAATCATTCGCGCTCGAAACGCTCGACCCGCCTCCGACTGCCCCTCGCACTACCACGCCGGCCTCAGTGCTCTCGCTGCGGATTGGGGTTGGCCCAGAGGATGATGATCAGCACTCCGTTGCCGTGGGCCGGCCCGCCGAGGACGGCGGGGGCGCCCGGCGCGGCGATGATGCTCGCGTTCATCTCCGGCCGATCGCCCTTGAAGAGCCGCACCCGCATCCGCACCCGCGTGCCCTGCATCTCGTCAGGAGTCACCTCGAGCCAGCGATCGCCCGGGATCGAAAAGCGCTGCGGCATTCCCAGAGGGCCCTCGACGCGGTGGCGTTCCAGCGTGGTGTAGTCGTTGTAGCGAAACACAGTCCTCAGCTGGGGCAGGATCCGCCTGAGCCGCTCGTCCTCCACCCCGGGACCAGGGGGGCCGCCTGGCGGTGGCGGAGGCGCGAGGGGACGCTGGCCTGGCGGGAGCGGGGGCGGTGGAGGAACTCCGGGCCCCGGCTGCCGCTGGGGGGAAGGGGGAGGCGGCGTCACCTCGGGCACATTGGAGGCCTGCAACACGCGCACCCCGAAGCGGATGATGGGCTGGGCATCCGCGGCCGCCACACCGCCGAAGAGACACGCGCCCAGCCAGAGCAGCAGCGCCAGTATCGGTCCCAGCAGGGCCTTCAGGCGCTTGCGCGCGTTATGCAGCCTCGACATCACCGTCCCGATGGGGCAGCCAAGCACCTCCGCGATTTCGCGGTAGGACAAGCCCTCGACGTCACTGAGCATGATAATCGTTCGGGCCTTGGGCGGCAAGGCATCGAGCGCCTGCCGGATCCGCTCGCGCTGCTCCGACTGAACCGCCGCCTGGTCCGGGCGGGCTCCAAGATCCGGTGTGGTGCGGTTCCACTCCTCCTCGGGCACGCGCTCCGCGCCGAACGCGCGCGCCTGGGCGCCGCGAGCCCGCTGCCGGTCGGTGGCGACGTTCACGGTGATCCGGAACAGCCAGGTGTAAAACGCCGATTGGCCGCGGAACGACGGGAGCGAGTGAAACGCGCGCACAAACGCCTCCTGGGCGCAGTCCCAGGCATCTTCCCGGTCATGCAGCAACTGATAGGCCAGGCGCCACACACGCTGCCGATATCGCTCGACGAGGGGCTCGAACGCCGATGCGTCTCCGGCGAGGCATCGCCGGATGAGTTCGCGCTCATCGCCGCTCGAGGGCTCCGTGGGTCCGGGGCGACCGGTCGGGTCGAGAGGCGTCACGGGCTGGTCTAACTACCTCCGCGACCCTCATCTCGCGAGTTTGACGGCGGGACGGAAACCGCCATTCACCGCTTGAACCGAGGGACCGCGCGGCGAGCGCGCGCGACCGCGCCACCTTGTCGCGCGCCCCTGACCGCGAGGGCGGCGTCCACGCCGAGGAGGTAGCTGGTAGGACCGAAGCCCGAGATCTGCCCGGCCGCGGCGGCCGCGACCACGGAGTGGCGCCGGAACTCCTCGCGAGCATGGATATTGGAGAGGTGGACTTCGACGACCGGCAGCGCCGAGGAGGCGACCGCATCGCGGAGCGCGATGGAGTAATGGGTGAGCGCCCCGGGATTGATCACGATGGCGGCAAACCCCTCCTTCTGGGCTGCCTGGATCCAGTCCACCAGTTGGCCCTCGTGATTCGATTGACGGCACACGACCCTGGTGCCACGCGAGGCCGCGTGCCGTTGGATAGTCCGGTCGATCTCCGCCAGGGAAACATGGCCATAGATGGCGGGCTCCCGAGTCCCCAGCAGATTCAAGTTCGGACCGTGGAGGACCAGGATGGGGTGGGTCGCGCGGGCTGTCATTGGTCGGAGAGAATACACGGGGTCGCCAGCGCCGGCAACCGCCCTCGAGGGGGCCGTATGATTCTCACTCGGGCTCGCCCGAGGCGGCTTGCGAGCCTTCAGGCCGGGGCCCCTCGTGAGCCGGCAACGCCGAGGCCACCACCTCATGCACCTGGGACGCCAGGAATCGCGCCGCCATCTTGACATTCCGAGAGGTCGACGGCGTGATGAGAGGGTGATAGGTGATGGTGAGCCGGCCGGGCCGCGGCAGCGTCCGCCCAGGAGGCCACGACTCGTGCCCTCCCACGATGGTCACCGGGAGCAGGGGAACCCCGAGCGAGCACGCGAGGCGAAAGGCGCCAGGCTTGAAGCGCTGGAGTCGGCCGTCGGGACTGCGCCCTCCTTCCGGGAAGATCATGACGGCCTCCCCCCCCTGCAGCAGCCGCACTGCTTCACGGGTGGCCCTCGGATCGGCCGACTCGATCTCGACCGGGAAGGCGTGAAGTCGTCGGATCAACCACGAGAGCCCTGGCACGCCGAACAGGGCGTTCCACGCCATGTAGTACACGCGCCGGCGGACCGGGATGGAGACCAACACGGGATCCGCAAAGGTGACATGGTTCGGGACGATGATCAGCGGGCCCGAGGCCGGGACGTGGCGTACACCTTCGAAGCGAATGCCGAAGTAGGCCCGCGCGCCAAGCCACAGGGCGGGGCGAAGCACATCCAGGACCGGCGTGCCCACACCTCGATAGTGCCACGGAGATCATGAGCGAGACAATGAGCGGCCGGACGCGGCGCCCTCAGGTGATCGCCCACCGAGGGGCCTCCGGCGACGCGCCCGAGAACACCATCGCGGCCTTCGAGCTGGCGCTCCTGCACGGGGCCGATGGCATCGAGCTGGATGTGCACCTGTCGAAGGACAACCAGCCGGTGGTCATCCACGACTTCACGCTCGAGCGCACCACCGACGGCTCAGGCCCGGTAAGGGAGCGCACCGTCCGTGAGCTCAAGCGGCTGGACGCCGGCGGCTGGCAAGGCGGACGGTTTCGGGGCCAGCGGATCCAGACCCTGCAGGAGGTGTTCGAGCGCTTCCGAGATCGAACCCGGTTCTGGATCGAGCTGAAGGGGGGGTCGGACCTCTACCTGGGCATCGAAGAACGGGTCGTCTCGATGATCGAGGTCTACGAGGTGCTGGAGGGCGCGCTGGTGCAGTCCTTCGACCACAATGCGCTCAGCCAGATCCGGACCCTCAACCGCGAGGTGCAACTCGGCGCCCTCATCGCCCAGCATCCGCTCGAGCCCTTGATCCGGTCGCCGGGGGCTGCCCACGCCCTGTGTCCAGCCGCCCACCTAGTGACGGAGGAGGTGGTCGCCGAGATCCGCGAGGCCGGGCTGGACTGCTATGTCTGGACAGTGAACGAGCCGGCCCAGATGGACCGGCTCGTTGACTGGGGCGTGAGCGGCATCATCACGGACCGGCCGGGCCTGCTCCGGGCCCGGCTCGGCCGTTAGGCATCTCGCCTACTCGTCTTCGAGGTCGTCGCCGTCGAAGCCTGCCCCGACCGCCTCCAGGTGACGCGTGCGCTCCAGCCGATCCTGGCAGCGGACACATGTGGTCACCTCGGGCATGGCCCGGAGCCTGGCCGGTGCGATAGCCTCCTCGCACTCCTCGCAAATCCCGTACTCCCCGCCCCGGAGACGCTCGAGCGCCTCGGCCAGCTTGTTGGCGCGCTCCACCAAGAGGCTTCGAGTGGCGAAGCTCATTTCGCGGTCTTCGTTCAAACGGATCACGTCAACCTCATCGGCCAGGGGGGAATTGTCCCCAACGGCACCGGGAAACTCCTCCAATATGACCGCCCCGCCCAATTGGCGAATCCGACCCATTGTATGATTCAGTTCCGATTCCAAGCGCTGTCTGATCTCTTCCATGGCGTCTCCCTCCTGGGCGACGGACCCGCGGTCCCGTCGACCCGGTCCTCCTCTTTTCTTCCAATCCGTCTATGCAATCCGCGTGCCCCTGGGTTCCTCGCCAGGGGCGGTTCCAGAAGCCCAATATTCGTAACGCGATTCGAAGATGCAGGGGGAGGCATGGACAAAATGCCCCCCCTAGAAGGAGGAAAAACGACATGGGGGGTGTCAATTTTGAGGGGACGATGTGGCCCCGCGACCCGGGGTGAGGCGCGGCGTCCCCTCCCTGAGGAGGCTAGAGCGTAAGGGGCAAGGACACCCGGAAGCAGCTTCCCCGCCCTGTCACGCTCTGGACTGCAAGGGCTCGCCCGATCCTCTCCAAGCTAGTGTGGTGTCCCAGATGACTCGCGGTGCCGGGCGGGGCGGGGGACCCTCCGCGGAACCGTGGCCTCTGCGCGTTGCCGGAGGCCGTAGCCTCAGCCTCGCGGCTCCTTACGAGTGCCCGGTGCGGGTTGCGACTCGGCGTGTTCCGCGGTGGGGCCCCCCGCCCCACCCGGCGCTTCATCCACAAGCTTCTTGGACAAGACACTAGGTGAGGTCGCGAAACGGGACCTCGGCGACATCGTAGAATCGGGCGAAGGCTTCCGGGTCGTGCGTGGGCATCCGATACTGGTGCAGAAGCGCGTTGAGCGCACCGTGCGCGTAAGCCAGCGCGTTGTCCAGATCGAGTGTCGGGTTGGCCGTGGAGAGTTCCGGATCGGTCCGGGCGAAGGCCTTCTGCGCCTTCTCGAGGGACTTCTGCGCCTCCGCCGATCGCGAGCGCTCGATCTCCTGCGAGAGGGTGTTCAGGTAGCGCTGGAGCTGGCGACAGGCTCGCCGGAGATCCACGACGGTGGCAGCGGAGCCCCGCCACGCGCCATAGTAGAGGCGGTCGTGGGCCTCGCGGAAATACGCGAAGGGGAGCCCGCGGTAGGGGGGATCCGGCGGCGCCTGCAGCTCTTCAGCCCGCCGGTGGCAGGCTTCGATATTCTCCAGGTGCTGCTCCCGCATCTCCTGGAGGAAGGTCCTGGTCTGCTGATCCAGATCCCCCGCGAACAGGGCCTCGATGCGTTTGACGACCCAGGCCTGGCCCCGGGCCAGGAGACTCACCCGCTCCCCTTCGTTCGACAGGGCCATTACCTTCTCGGCGAAGCCCCCGGTGCGTTCCGATGGCGTCCCGCCGGATCGGAGGATCGCGTTCCTGAGGCCGCCGCAGGCCCACCCCTCATCCTCGGCGAACTTCTTCAGCTCGCCGTGCGTGAACCCTGGCGCCGCCGAGGCGCCCAGGCCCAGGGCCGCCTCGACGCCGGCGCGCTCGCACTCGAGGAGCTCGTTCAAGCGATCCACGATCTCGCGCGACACGGCCAAGCTCCGAGGTCCTATTATAGCCGCAGCCCCACTTGTCGTCGTCCTTGGGGGGCGAGAGAGGGCGTCGGGGCGGTCGCCCGGCGCGAAGATCACGTCCCCCTTTTCCAAAGCGTCGTTCGGGGCAAACCCTCGCGACCCTGCTCGCGCTCATCGCGAGAGAGGCCGTCCCACAGCTCGCCGGCGAGGGTCACCCGGGCGCCGCCCACCGTCGCCCTCGCGAGCCGACGGCGCCGACGCGCATGGAGGGCGGGACGCGCAACGGACGAGGCGCGGCCGCTCGAGGCCGGTCATCAGCACGAGCGCCTTGCAAGCGTCTGATACTCGACGATCCACAGGTTCAGGTGAAGCTGGGGGTCCGCGAGACTGTAGTAAAGCTTCTGTGCTCTCCGCAGGCGGATACTCACCTTCCCGGAATCCCCGGCCAGGAGGACCGGGGCGCGCCCCTGCGGGTTGTCCGCGAGCTCGCCGAGCAGCGGGACGTCGTCGGCTCGACTGGTGATCTGATACCGAAAGGTGATGGAAACCGTGTTCCGGGGTATCGCCCGGCAGAGATCGATTTCGTTGAACACCTACCGCTCGGTCCCCCGGTACGACCAGTCCAGGAGCTCCACCGTGTGGAGAACCCGGATGTCGAGCCCTCGCTCCTTGAGCCCCTTCTCGATCTGCAGCGAGCACCCCGGGTTTCCGCTCACGACTAGCTCGGCGCCCGTCTCCTTGATGCGCTCGATCTTCCGATCGAGGAACTGCCGCGCCAGCTCTGGATGGAGCAGATTATAGATACCGGCGCTTCCGCAGCAGAAGTCCGATTCCTCGAGCTCGACGAACCGAAGCTCCGGTATTCCCTTCAGGATCGTCCGGGGCTCCTGCCGGACCCTCTGACCATGGGCGAGATGGCAGGCGTCGTGGTACGTGACGGTACGCCTCACCGGTCGAAGCCGACCGTTCAGTGGAGCCTGGGCCAGGAGCTGGGAAACATCCCGCACCTTCCGGCTGAAGGCAGTCGCCCTCTCGGCGTAGACCGGGTCGCCGTGGAGCAGTTCCCAGTACTCCTTCATGACCGAGCCGCATCCCGCCGCATTGACCACGACCACATCCACGCCGGCTCGCTCGAAGACGTCGATCGTCCTCCGCGCCTTCTCCTTGGCCTGTTCCCGCTCCCCCTCGTGGACGAGGAGAGAGCCGCAGCACTCCTGATCCCTCGGCACCACGACATCGTAACCGTTCTCACTCAGGACCCGGGCCGTCGCGTTGTTCACCTGGGAGAAGAAGAAGCGCTGCACACAACCGCTGAGAAGCCCCGCGCGGCCCCGCTTCTCGCCTTTGGCCGGTACGATCTCCGGCAGCTCGCTGCGCAGGCGCGGATCGGGGATGGTGGGCAGCAAGGCCTCCATCTGGCCCAGGCGGCCCAGGACGCGGAGAATCCCCGAGGCCCTGACCAGCTTCTGGAGGCCCGACCGCTGGTAGAACCGGAGGAAACCACTGATGACGCGCAAGCGACCGAGGTCGGTGAACGTGTGAAGGATCAAATCGCGGAACCGCCCCTCGGCGGGGGAGTATTGGTAGTGCCGCTCGACCTGGCCCCGGGCCGCTTCCATCAGGAAGCCAAACTTGACGCCCGACGGGCAGGCCGTCTCGCAGGCCCGGCAGAGAAGGCAGAGGTTCATGTGCTGGACAAAGCTCGGGGAGATGCTGACCTTCCCCTCGGAGGCCGCCCGAATGAGGTAGATCCGTCCGCGCGGGCTATCCATCTCGTTCCCGAGCACGAGGTACGTCGGACAGGTGGGGAGGCAGAAGCCGCAGTGGACGCAGTCGAGGGAGAGCTCGGTGTCAGGCGGATCGAGCTGATCGAAGGCGCTGGTGCCAGTCTGCTCTGCCGGCCGGACCGCCATCCTCAAAGCCCTCCGACGAACCGACCCGGGTTCAAAATCCGCTGCGGATCGAACTCCGCCTTCGGCCGCTGCATGAGGGGCAGGGCCCTCTCCGTCAGCCCCCACACGTCCACCCGCTTCTTCACCTCGGGCGGGGCCTCTAGGATGACGAGGTTCCCTTCGGCCTCCCGGGCGAAGGCCCGCAGCCGGTTCACGGCCTCGGCCACCCCCTGCAGGAACCGCTCAGGCGAGGCGGGGCCGCCGGTGAGGTAATACCGGATGATCCCCGATCCCGCGTCAGAGACGACCCCGAGACCCAGACCCTGCTTCGCGGCGACCTCCTCCCCAACCCTCACGGCCTCGGCCACCCTGGTGCGCAGGACGCTCGCCTTGAGGACCGACCGAAGGCCATCGCCCAAGCCGAAGTCCCGGGTTGCCCGCCAGAAGGCGTCGTGGACGTGGCCGTCCAGGATGTAGGCCTCGGGGGTTGCCATGTCACGGCACAGGCGCCTCACCGTCTCGAGTTGGGCGTCGACGGCTTCGCGGCGAACACTGCCCGTCGCGACGGCCAGGCCGTAACCGCCCTCTGGCCAAGGCACCCCGGCCTGCTCGGCAACCTGACGCGAGGCCTTGGGGTTGAAGAGCTCCACTGCGGACGGAACCACGGGCGAGTCGAGGATCCTGGCGACAGCCCCGCTTGCGACATCGATGGCACGGAACGGCGCGAGGAAAGTCCTTTCGAGAGCCGGCACGGGGTGAAGCCTGAAGGTCGCCTCGACGATGATCGCCAGGGTGCCGAGGGAGCCGATGTAGAGCTTGTTCATGTCGTACCCGGTGACATTCTTGACGACCTTCGCTCCCCCTTTGGTCACCCTCCCGTCGGCGTGGACAACCCGGATGGCAATGACGAGGTCCCTCGAGGCCCCGTAGCGGAGCCTCCTCGGCCCGCTCGAGTTGGTCGCCAGGATCCCGCCCAGCGTGGCCAGATCCGCGTAGGGCGGATCCAGACCGATGAGCTGCCTGTTCCGCCCCAGGACCGCCTGTGCGTCTTTCAGCAGGACTCCCGCCTGGAAGGAGGCGGTCGTGTCCGCCGGCTCGTAGTCCACTACCCCGTTCAGGCGCGAGAGAACGAGCACGAGGTCTACTCGTTCGGGAATGCCGCCCAAGGCCATCTTCGTCCCGCTCCCGCGCGGAACGACCTTGAGACCCTCGGCTGAGGCGAACGCCATGACGGCCGAGACCTCCGCCACAGATCTTGGGAAGACGATGGCTCGGGGGACCTGATGGTCGACAGCGTATGCGGAGGCGGGAGGGCCGGCCGTGACATGCTCCGGACCCACAAGACCACTCAACCGTTGGACCAGCGCCTCGTCAGACAGCATGACCCCCCTACCCGTGCCCGAGCACCTTTTCCAGACTCCCGCGCTGGCCCGCCGGCCCCCCCTCGCCGGCCCCCTTGGTTGTCGGGAAGATCTTGCCGGGGTTCAGGAGACCATCGGGGTCGAAGACCTCCTTGACTTTCCGCATCGCCCCCAGGTCATCGTCGGTGTACATCAGCGGCATGAATTCCCGCTTCTCCAGACCGATTCCATGCTCCCCGGTGAGGCTGCCGCCCATCTCGATGCAGGCCTTGATGATCTCGGCCCCCATTTCCTCTGCCCGCTGCAGCTCCCCGTCGTTTCTCGAGTCGTAGAGGATGAGGGGGTGAAGGTTGCCGTCGCCCGCGTGGAAGACGTTGGCCACCCGGAGGCCGTATCGTCGTGAAAGCTCCCCGATGAAGCCCATGATCTCAGGGAGCTTCGTCCTCGGGATCACCGAGTCCTGGACGTAGTACTCGGGACTGATCTGCCCCATGGCGGCAAAGGCAGCCTTCCGCCCCTTCCAGAGTAACAGCCGCTCGTTCTCGTCTCTCGCCACCCGGACCTCCCGGACACGGTTCTCCTTGAGGACCTCGATGATGGGATCGACGAGGGCCTCCACCTCGTCCTTAGGCCCATCCACCTCGACCAGCAAGACGGCCACGGCATCCGTGGGATATCCCGCCCCGACCCCCTTCTCCACCGCCTGGATGCTGTTGTTGTCCATCATCTCGATGGCCACCGGGATGATCCCGCGCGCGACGATCCCCGAGACGCTGTTCGATGCATCCTCGATGCTCTCAAAGACGCTCATCAAGGTCTTGACCGCCTCGGGCTTGCGCATGATTCGGACGATGACCTTGGTCACGATCCCGAAGGTCCCTTCCGACCCGACAAAGACTCCGGTGAGATCGTAACCGAGCGGATCCAATGTCTTCCCGCCGAGCCTGACGATTTCCCCGTCGGGAAGCACAACCTCCAATCCGAGGACGTGGTTCGTCGTGACCCCGTACTTCGGTGTGCGGGGGCCGCCGGAGTTCTCCCCGACGTTTCCGCCGATGCTACAGGCTGTCTGGCTGGCTGGATCGGGGGAATAGTAGTAACCCCGGGGGGCCAGGGCGTTCGTGAGCCAGACGTTCACCATGCCAGGCTCCACGATGGCGCGCTGGTTCTCGTAGTCGATCTCCAGGATCCGGTTCATCCGGTTGAGCCCGATCAGAATCCCTGCCTCGATCGGAAGGGCCCCGCCCGAAAGCCCGGTTCCCGCTCCCCGTGCCACAAAGGGGATCTTCTCCCGATGGCAGACCTTCACGACGCCAGCCACCTGCTCCGTGGAGCGGGGGAGGACCACGATGTCCGGCATGGCCTTGAAGACGGTCAGGCCATCCGTCTCGTAGACGCGCAGCTCGCCAGGATCGGTGACGAGGCCGTCGGCGCCAACAATCCCGGCCAGCTCCTTGGCGATCCGCTCCTTGTCCATCACCAGTTCCTCCCGCTCGCCACCTGATATCCCCTCGGGACGGGACGAGACCCTAGGAAAGAACAAGCTCCGCCGTCCATGCCTTCCGTCAGTGAGCCGACGGTCTCCGCTCCGCTGTAGCCGAGACTCTAGCAGAAGGAGGGGCTGCCCGCCAGTCCCTTTCCCCAAGCCGGGCAGAGTCCCCCTCCTGTTACTCGGGAGGAGTCTCGAGCCGGACCCTCATCTCGGCGTGCTCTGAAACCAGTTGCGCGATTTGCCTGCGATTTGCCCTCTTGCCGCGCGCGAGGGCCTTCGTGTATCTTCGTGTGGCAGGCGCGATGTGGGTCGCCGGCTCGCAAGCGCGGCCGAGTGCGGTTCCTGCGACCGCAATAGCCATGGAGAGAGTTGGGGATGAAGAAGATGAAGAAAAAAGGCACGGATGCGGGGCCGGGGCGGACGGCAATGGACGCACTCGAGATCAAGCACGCGCGCACCCGAAAGACGTACGAGATACCGATCTTCGAGGCGGGCGTCGAGGGAGACACGGCGATCCGCGGGATCGATCTGCGCCAGATCAAGGCCGACGAGAACGAGTTCGGCCTGATGAGCTACGACCCCGGGTTCCTGAACACGGCGTCGTGCAAGAGCGCGATCACCTTCATCGATGGCGACAGGGGAATCCTCCGCTACCGCGGCTACCCGATCGAGCAACTCGCCGAGGACGCGACTTTCCTGGAGGTGGCGTGGCTGCTGCGCAAGGGCGAGCTGCCGACGCAGGCCGAGTACAAGCAGTGGGCGCACGACATCACGTACCACACATACGTGCACGAGAACATCCGAAAATTCCTCGAAGGGTTCCGCTACGACGCGCACCCGATGTCGATGCTGTGCAGTGGCGTCGCGGCCCTTTCGTCGTTCTATCCGAAGGCGAAGAACATCTTCGACCCCGAGCAGCGCAACCTCGCTATCATCCGCCTGCTCGCAAAGGTGCCAACGATTGCGGCGTTCGTCTACCGGCACGTGAGAGGGCTGCCGTTCGTCTACCCCGACAACGACCTGCCGTACACGGAGAACTTCCTGTCGATGGTCTCGCGGATGTCGGAGTCGAAGTACGAGGCGAACCCTGTCTTCGGGCGCGCGCTCGAGGCGCTGTTCATCCTGCATGCGGATCACGAGCAGAACTGCTCGACGAATGCCGTGCGCTCGGTAGGCTCATCGCACGTCGACCCGTTCTCCGCGCTGGCAGCGGGGATCGCCGCCCTCTTCGGCCCCCTGCACGGCGGCGCGAACGAGCAGGTGCTGCACATGATCACGGAGATCGGCGACCGGGACAACATTCCCCGGTTCATCGAGGGAGTGAAGTCGGGGAAGGGGCAGCGCCTCATGGGTTTCGGACATCGGGTCTACAAGAGTTACGACCCGCGTGCCAAGATCGTGAAGCGGCTTGCCCACGAGGTCTTCGAGCAGGTAGGGATGGACAAGGACCTCGATATCGCGTTGGAGCTCGAACGGATCGCTCTCTCGGACGACTACTTCATCTCGCGGAAGCTCTATCCGAACGTAGATTTCTACACGGGCCTACTGTACCGCTCGATGGGGTTCCCCCCCGATTTCTTCACCGTGCTGTTCGCGGTCGCACGCACGGCCGGGTGGCTCGCGCAGTGGGAGGAGATGCTGCTCGACCCGGATCAGAAGATCGCCCGGCCGCGCCAGATCTACGTCGGGCCGGGCGAGCGAGAATACAAGAGCCAACTCACCAACAAGGCACCGACATCGAGGAAAGGCTCCGCTCGGAGGTAACGGACGGCGCCCGGTCAAGCCTCGGCGAGCCTCGCGCGCAACCACGCCGGCACGACGGACAAGACCTCCCGGTTTAGCTTCAACTCGCCGTGGTTGTACCAGCGCGGCAGGTACCGCACGAACCCGTTCTCGGACGAGACGTCGGGCCTCAGGTGAGCGTTGACCTCGTGCAACGTGGCGCCCGATAGCCGCTGCGCGAGCTCTTTCGTCGCCGCGATGATGTTGGGGATATCGCGGGCGGCGTGGACCAGCAGGCACGGCCTCGCCCGCTGCGGAATGTCGCCCAGCTCACTGAGCAGTTCCACGACGTAACCCGAGTAGGGCTCTCGCACCAGGGGGCTGGGAAAATTCTCGAACATCCAGCGACCCTGCGGAGAAATCTCCTGCACGGCCGCTGGCGAGACCGCCACCGCCAGGTGGGCATCGACCATCAGGGCCAGCCGCCCACCCAGGCTGTGGCCGATCGCCACGACCGGACCATCAGCCGAGAGGTAACCGAGCGCGGCCTGCGCGTCGGTCAGGACGCCGGCGCCAATCGGCGCCGGGTTCTCGCCGTGGCCCCGCAAGTCGATACACAGCGCGCGACACTGAGCGCCTTCAACGACGGACAGGGCCAAGGCCAGCATCTCCTCCTTGGCCCCCCCGTAGCCGTGACAGATGACGGCGGCCCCGCGCACCACATCGGGCTGCAACAGATAGGCGGGGATCGGATAGCCGTCCGGCGAACGAAGGTCAGCCACACGGCGGAGGTGCATTGCGCGACACCATCCGCTACGTGGCCCTCGCCTTGTCCTGGTCCCGCTGCCGGAGGAGGCGTCGGAGAAGCTTGCCCGTTCCAGGGCCGCCCGGGCCCGGAGCGCGTGGCATCTGGTCGGTGAACTCGACCTCCCGGGGGAGCTTGTACACGGCAACCTTCCCCTTGCAGAACTCGATCAGCTCCGCCTTGAGGCCCTCAGACGGCTGTTGCCCGGGCTTCAGCGCGACGAAGGCCTTCGTCTTCTGGCCCATGACCGGATCGGGGACGCCGATAATGCCTGCATCGGCCACGGCGGGGTGGGTCACCAAGACATCCTCGATCTCCTCGGGGCCTATGCGGTAGCCGGAGCTCTTGATCAGATCGTCCTCCCGGGAGAGAAACCAGATGTACCGGTCCTCGTCCATGCTGACCATATCACCCGCGCGACACCAGCCCTCCCTCACGGCACTCCGCTGCTTTTCCGGGTCGCGCCAGTAGATGGTCCCCGTGGGACCTCTCGCCCACAGCTGGCCGGTCTCGCCGGGCTTACAATCCTTCCCGTCTTCGGTGACCACCCGCAGTTCGTACCCCGGAACCGCCGGCCCGATCGATCCCGCCTTGACCTTCCGCGTCACGGCCGAGCTGATGAAGACCCACATCATCTCGGTGGTTCCGAGCCCCTCGAAGATCTCCTGGCCAAACTTAGCCTTCCAGTCGAGATACGTCTGGGCCGTCAAGGATTCACCGCCTCCGGTGCAGGTCTTCAGGGAGGTGAGATCGTACCGTTTTTCGGCGTCGGGCACCTGCAGCAGCTTCCGATAGGCGGTCGGAAGGGCCGAAAGGACAGTGACCTTGTGGTTTTGAATGGTCTCGAGCATTCCCTCCGGCGTGAACCGGGGCAGGAGAGAGAGGGCGGCGCCGAATCGGTAGGGGATGGTGGCCGCGGCCGAGTACCCGGCCGCCAACGCCAGGGGGGCGGCGCTGAGCAGGATGTCGGTCTCCCCGAGGTGCCAACAGGACTTCCCGAAGCCGTCCGGAACGATGAGAGCCTCCTCCATGAAGTGGGCGGTTCCCTTCGGCAGGCCGGTGGTACCGGAGGTGTAGAGGAGGACCGACACGTCCTTACGATCCCGGCGCACGGGGTCGCACGTCGGCTCGCCGGACTCGAGCAGCTCCTGATACGCCACGTAACCCTTCTTCTTGATCTCCTCCGGCTCCCCACCCACGACGATGATCTGCTCGACCGTTTTCAGCTCGGGTCTCGCCTTCTCGAGCTCGTCCAGCAGCGCCGCGGCAACGATGACCGCCTTGGCCTCGGCATTGTTGAAGACGTGGGCGATCTCGGCACGGGAAAAGAGGGCGGAGGTCGGCAAGATCACGCCACCGATCTTGATCACTGCAAAGTTGGCCACGATGGCCGGCGGGATGTTCGGCAGACGGAGCGCGACCCGATCCGCCTCTTCGATCCCGAGCCGCTTCAGCGCACTCCCCAGCTTGTTGACCTGGGCCAGGAGGGCCCTGTAGGGAATCCGCTTGTCCTCGAACTGGAGCGCCACCCGGTCCGCCTTGCCGGCGGCGACGGTCTTGTCCAGGAGCTCCTCGGTGCTGTTCAACCGCTGGGGGATCTCCTTGAACTCCGGAAGCGTGTAGATGCGCTCCGGCCAAAGCTCACGCGGCGGCAGGTACTCGGCAGGGATCGTACCCATCGTCTCCTCCCACTCGTTCACTAGATTCTACAACGGCTCTCCGGAAACGACAGAGACCGGAGTGTTCGCGGATCGAGAGCCGGTGTGCGTCGCTGCCCTCCGCCCGCCGCCGGGCTCGACGGCGGGATTGGAAGGCAGCTCGCGCCCGTTGGTGGTCGCGTTGCCTGATCGGAGGGCTACGCCATCGCCTTCACCGGCGCCCCTTCGGGTACCGTGGGACGCTTCGCCAGAAACTCGAAAATCAACGCGACCACCGCCAGGGCCGCCGCCCAGTAGAAGGCGGCCTGGTAGTTCTGGTACCGGTCGAACAGCGTGCCGGCGATCCGCGGGCCGATGATCCCGGCCACGCCCCAGGCCGTGAACAGCAGGCCGTAGTTGAGGCCGGCGTTCTTGGTGCCCCAGAAGTCTGAGGTCGTCGAGGCGTTCACCGAGAGCTGGGTGCCGTAGCACCAGTAGACGATGAACACCATGGCGAAGAGGAATAGGGGGAACGCGGGCATGCCGCCCGCGAAGGTCAGGAGCGGCATGGCCACCGCCGAGATCGCGATCATCAGCCGCAGCACGTTGAGACGCCCGAGGGTGTCGGACATCCAGCCCGAGAGGATTCGCCCCGCGGCGTTGCCGACCGCCCCGACGAAGATGGCCGTGGGCGCCCACGCACCCAACCCCACGCTCCGCGCGAACGGGACGAGCTGACTGATCGCCATGAAGCCCGCCACGGTGCCCAGGCAGTAGGCGATCCACATGAAGTAGAACGCCGGGGTCCTGAGCGTCTCGGCGGGGGTGAACTCGTAGACCGTCGCCGCGGCCTTGGCCGCGGGCGCCGGGACCCAGCCCTGCGGCCGGTAGCCTACCGGCGGGTTCTGCAGCAGGAACGCCCCGATCATCGTCATGACGAAGAAGATGATCCCCAGGATCTGGAACGTGGCCCGCCACCCGTAGGTCGGGATCAGCCAGTTCAGGGCCAGCGGGCCGAAGATGGCGGACCCGCCGCCGTAGCCCGCGACCGCGAGGCCGACCGCCAGGCCCCGCCGATCCGGGAACCACTTGGCCATGACGGGGATCGGCGTCGCGTAGCCGAAGCCGTTGCCGATGCCGCCCAGCGCGCCGAACACGAAGAAGATCCAGCCGAGCGTCGTGGTCCAGGCACTGAGGAAGAACCCGACGCTGACCAGCAGGCCGCCGATGACCGAGACCCAGAACGGCCCCTTCTTGTCCTGGAGCCGCCCGGCCAGGACGAACGAGATCGCGAAGACGACGACCGCGATCGTGAAGATCATGGAGGTGTCGGCGCGCTTCCACCCGAACTCCTTCTCGAGCGGCGCGACGAACACGCTCCACGCGTAGAGCGAGCCGAGGGCGAGGTTCATCATGAGCCCGCCCACGACCCGCCACCACCGATTGATGTGAACCTCTGCGGCCATCTCCTTCTCCTCTCCGGTCGCCGCGCCACTCCTCCGAAGGTGTCAGGACCCCACGGACCCGACCGTCGATCGCGGGAAGTCTTCCTCGACTACGACACCCTTCGGGACAACTCGTCGGATAACCTCGTCCGAGCAGCAGTTCTCAGTCCCTGCCCCGGGGAGCGCGCTATACTCCCGAGACATGATCTCTCTTCCCGTCCCTCACCTCCTCTCACGGTTCCGAGGGGCGTGCCGGTAATTCGCTGTGTCCGCGCCGAGGGCTGCCTGGCCAGAAGCCAAACGGCGGAACCAAACGAAGGTTCGAGGGGGCAGACGGCGAGGAGGGGCGTTAGCGGAGTCGGCTCGGGCGGGAGCTTGCCCAGGACCGAGCCCACGACCTGGCTTTTCGCTACTCCTGACGCTGAGGTCGTCGAACGCATATGGATGCTCCTCAGGAAGGGCCGGCCGCAAAGGTAGTCGCGCGTTCATATCATGCGTTTCCCCGCCTTGTCAAGTCTCTGTCGACCGGCCTGGCCCCCGGCCGCCCCAACCCCGCTCCCTCGCGGTGGATTCGCCGTGCTCGGCGAGGGCCGTCCAGCTCGCGGTGCGTCCGCGAGTGGGCCGTTGACCTCGCTGCCTCGCAACCGGTAGAATCCAGGCACTCCCCCGGATGATTCCGGTGGCATGGGTACCGGGAGCAGACCCGGGAAAATTAGGAGACCCTCGTGAAGCGATCCCTCTTCCCTTTCTCCGCGATCCTCGGCCAGGACAAGATGAAAAAGGCGCTCGTCTACAACGCCATCGATCCCTTCACCGGAGGCGTTCTGATCCGCGGACAGAAGGGCACCGCCAAGTCCACGGCCGTCCGGGGCATCGCCGAGCTTCTGCCCCCGCGGTTCGTCGTGCACGGGTGCCCATTCGCCTGTCACCCCGACCAGAAAGAGGGCCTCTGCCCGGAGTGTCAGGCCAAGGTGGAGAGAAGGGAGGGCCTCGTCCTCGCCGAGAGCTCCGCGCCGGTGGTGGAGCTTCCGCTCAATGCCTCGGAGGATCGGGTCGTGGGATCCATCGACATCGAGGCGGCGCTGAAGATGGGGCAGAGGGTCTTCCAGCCGGGAATCCTCGCCCGGGCCCACCGGGCCATTTTGTACGTGGACGAGGTGAACCTCCTGGACGATCACATCGTGGATCTCCTCCTCGATGTCGCCGTCACTGGGGTCAACCTGGTCGAACGGGAAGGGGTGAGCTACGCGCATCCCTGCCGGTTCATCCTGGCCGGGACCATGAACCCCGAGGAGGGAGAGCTGAGACCCCAGCTTCTGGACCGGTTCGGCCTCTGCGTAGAGATCCAGACCGAGCGGGCCAGGGATCACCGAATGGAGATTGCCCGTCGGGCCCTGGCCTTCCAGACCGACCCTGAAGGGTTCCGACTGAAGTGGCAGGCTCCCCAAGAGCTGCTCCAAGCCGAGATCGCGACGGCTCGGGAGCTTCTCCCCACCCTGAACCCCTCGGAAGAACTAGTGGGCCTTGTGGCCGAGATCGCCGAGGAGACGAAGGTGGACGGCCATCGGGCTGAGATCACCATGCTGAAGGCAAGCCTCGCCGCCGCGGCCCTTCGGGGGCAGCGGGAGCCGGCCCCGGAGGACCTTCGGGACATCGTCGAGCTGAGCCTCTGCCACCGCATCAAACGCCTGCCCTTCCAGGAGAAGGCTCTCGACGCCAAGGCGCTGGATCGTCTGGTCGGAGCGTTCCTGGCAAGGAGGCATCTTTGACGCGGAGGCGACGTCGGTCTCAGCTACCATCGGTCCGAACGATTCCCGGGACATCAGCCGTGCGTCCGGGACGGCGCATGCCAGCACGGATGGCCGACCCCGGGAGGGGCCCGACGCGGGTGCGGGTTCCGACGGGCCCGGGAGCGTCGGCGCGGCGGTCCGCTTGTGTCACTGCGATCAGGATGATTGCCCCTACAAGCCTTACGAACAGGAGATGCAACGGGTCAAATTCGACGAGGCCCTCCTCCACCGGGTGATGGAGGGTTTCAACCTCCATCTCCTCATGCCTCGCAAGGAACGGCGATGGCGGGACATGCCCGGGAAACGGAGCACCGCGCGGACGGAGCTCAGTCGCGGCCGCTACATTCGCGCCTTCCACGCCGGCCCTCTCAGTCGCGACATCGCCCTCGATGCGACCGTCCGGAGCGCCGCCCTCCACCAGCAATCCCGAGAGCGACAGGGGATGAGCGTCTGGGTGGAGCCGTCAGACCTCCACGCCAAGGTCCGGGAGCGAAAGGTGGGGAACCTGCTCCTGTTCGTGGTGGATTGCAGCGGTTCCATGGGCACGCAGCGGCGGCTCCTCGCTACCCAAGGGGCGATCCTCTCCCTGTTGGTGGACGCCTACCAGCGGCGGGATCGGGTGGGCCTGGTCACCTTCCGGGAGCAGTCCGCGGCCGTTGTCCTGCGCCCCACGTCCAGCATCGAGCTGGCCAAGACGGCTTTCCAATCCCTGGCGACGGGGGGCACGACCCCGCTGTCCAGGGGGCTCCTCGCCGGCTACGAAGTGATCCAGCAGGAGCTTCGCCGGGAACGGAAGCTGATCCCCGTGCTGATCCTTGTCAGTGACGGCCGGGCCAACGTGTCGATGGGGGACATGGCGCCCGGGGAGGAGGCCGCTCTGCTGGGGGAGATCATCCGCGCCAGAAAGATCCGCAGCATCGTCCTCGGCACGGGCGGCCAGGGCTGGCGGATGTCGGATGGGCGGGTCCTTGTGCCCGCCGAGGAGCTGGCCGTGGCCATGGGCGGGGAGTTTTGTCCCATGGACGAGATCAGCACCGAGCACATCCTGGCGGTTGTCGGCCGTGACCGCGCGGTCTACGAGTGACCTCTCGGCGAGGGCCGGAGGGAAGCATTCGCGAAGAGCTCGGCACGAGCAATGGGGGGAAACGGCACATGGTCCCAGGGCAGGAACGCAAACGCATGGAAGAGCGGTTCGGTGAGATCGGGGGGGGCCTCACCGACCTGACCATTCAGGGAAAGCGGTACGATCTCTACGAGCTGCTCAGGCTGCTGGGCATGGACCACGCCGACATCCGTCCCATCGATGCCCACTACGTGGACGGCTCGGAGCGCTACGCCATCCGCTACTTCGACTTCGAGGAGCGCGTGATCGTCGCCTACGAGTTCGACACCGACTTCGCGTACCGTGGGGAGCACCGGGCCCACATCGACGAGTGGATGGGCGACGACTATTATGACTTCCCCTGGGCAATCTCCTGCCCCGACTCCCCCTGAGCCCGGACGGGGCACGCGGACCCCGGTCTCGGTCGCGGATCGACGAGGCACCCGAGTGGAAGAGCAATCCCGGATCGCGCCGCAGCGCCGATACATCGAGCGGCGCGCCGAAGAACTGCTGAATCGGATCCCATTCATGGAGGATGCAGAGCTCCGGTGGACCGTTCGGGTCCTTCGGGATTGCCTTCCCCCGGCGGAGCAGGACGCAATGCTCCGGGACTTCAACGAGCATCTCGACCTGCACCAGATTCGTCACGTCGTCCAGGGTTTCATCCCCCGCTATACCGAGCATGCGCTGGAGGTCTTGGAAGCGAAGCGGTTCACTCCGGGAACGAGCCTGCGGGACCTGACCGATGAAGAGCTCCAGGCGATCTCGGCGGCCGAGAAGTGGGGCCTCCTCCAGCGGACGACCTCGGCCTTGCAGCCCTACCAGCTCCGGCGGGAGCTGGCCAGGCTCTTCATGTGCCTCAATTTCGACCTCTTCCACGACCCCGGCCTCGGAGAGGCTGCCGTCGAGTTCAATGCCTACCTCGACATCCTGGAGCGGCTGTGGGGACTCAGTGACGCGGCGATCCAGGGGCTGAAGGATCACGCCCTCGCCGCGCTGCGCGGCCTCGAATTCCGCGACGCCTCGGCGGTGCAGGGAGCGTTGACGACCCTTCGCGAGGCGATCGGCCGGCGGGTCGGCCTCGAGCCGCCCTTCGACCACCTCTTCAGCGAGCGGATGGGGAAGTGGCCGCGCACCGCGCCGGCGAGCCTCCCCAAGGTGGTCAACGCCGAGGTCACCGACGCCGTGACGGGCATGAACCTCCGGCAGCTCCAGACCTCGCTCCGCGTCCTCGTGGAGCTCATGGGGCTCGAGGAGCAACAACGCGAGATCGAGCCCCTCCGCGCCCGGTACCGAAGCTTCGGGGAGATCTCAGCGGAGGCGCTCACCACCTTCCTGCCGCGGCTGTCGATGCGGCTGGGCGACCGGAACATCTGCGATTTTGCGCTCAGATACCGCGCCGGGCGCCTCTGGGCCCGGGAGCGGATCAACCCGGAGGTCTGGAACCTCCTCCCGTTCAAGGACAAGTACCTGCTCTTGGAGATGGACAACGACGCGATGGATTTGCTTCAGGCCGCCCGTCACTTGTCACGCCTCCTCCTCACCGAACGATACGAACTGCTCTTCGACCCGGCGTATCAGGTCGGACTGACCAACGAGCCGATCTACCACCGGCTCCTCGACCACTGCATGGGGCCGCTCAGGGGCGAGCTGAAGAGCCTGAACCGTCAGGTCACCCGGACGATGCTGGAGCTCGAGGAGATGGTGGCCGAGGGCCTAAAGCCAGGTCGGTTTCTCCGGATCCGCGAGGTCATCGGGAGCAGCCTCAAGTTCGGCCCGACATTCGAGGAAGCGTGATGGCGGCGGCGCCGAACCCCCGGAGCGCGGTGGAGGCCCTGGAGGCTCAAGCCCGCGCTCAGGAGGCGGAGGGGGACTGGGTCGGCCTCCTCGAGACGCTCTCGACCCTCGCGACGCGTCTGCAGGAACTGAACGACGACAGCAGGGCACGACGAGCCCTGGACCAGGCCTACCGGATCGCCGAGACCGTGACGGACCAGCACGTGATGGCCCCCGCGCTCCACCAACTGGGTTTCCTCTACTTTCTTCAAGGAGGTTGGGACCGGGCCCTGGGGCTCTTTCACCGCGCCCTGGCGTTACACAAGGAGGCGGGCGACCGGCTGGGAACCGCCGAAACGCTCGGCGCCATCGCCGAAGCCTTGCAGGGAAAGGGCGCGCTTCGCAAGGCCCTGGAGGCTTACGAAGAGAGCCTTGCTCTGAAGAGGGCGCTCGGGGATGACCGGGGGCTGACCCTCACCTGGAACAACATCGGGACCATCAGGGCACGGATGGGAGATCTGTCAGGCGCGATGGAGGCCTTCGAGAGGAGCCTCCAGATCCAGGAATCACTGGGAGAGATGCCCGGGAGGGCGGTCACGCTGGCGAACATCGGCGGTATTCACCTGCGTCGGCGGAGCTGGCAGGAGGCTCTCCATTCCCTCGAACAGGCTCTGGTCCTGTACGAGAAGGCCGGGGACTCCATCGGCATGGCCACCACACTCAACAACCTCGGTCTCGTTCAGCGGAGACTGGGAGACCTGGATGGAGCCTACCAGCGGTACGCGAGGACCAGGGAGCTCGTCGAGGCGTCGGGCGACCTTCTCCGGGCGACCATCCCCGTCCACAACATGGCCTTGATCCACGAAGACAAGGGGGAGTACCGGGAGGCCCTCCGCCTCATGGAGGAGGTCGTCGCCATCGACAAGCGAATCGGTCACCCCGACCTCCGACAGGACCTCGAGACCTTCAAGCGGATCCGAGCGAAGCTGGATCTGGAGCGCGACCGGCGCCCGTCCGGTTAGGCGCCGGCACCCCGCCGGTCAGCCCTTGCCGAGGATGTGGCCCTCCAGCTCCTTCTGAGTCTCCGCCAAGGTGGGAAAGGGCGACCGCTTGACTACCTGCTCCTGTCGATGGCTACAGGCCGAGCACCGCATCACGTGCACCATGTCGATGTAGTAGTGGCCGCAATTGGGATCGCCGGGATCATCGGCCAACGAGATCCGCTCGAAGCTATCCACCCGCCGGAATTGCTCCCCCACCCCGTTCCCGCACCGCCTACACACCATCGCCTGCTCCTGCAGCATCCAGAAAAGAAGGGGCCCGCAGACGGGCCCCTGTTCCTCCTGTTCGTGGAGGCTGGTTCAGGCATTGTTCACGAGATTCTGAGCAGCCTCCTCGACGCCGATCAGCCGATCCAGCTCGCGATCCGTCCTGGGGAACACCTCGGAAGGGTACCGGTCCCCGTCCTTGTCGAAGACGAGGAGAGCGGGCACCGTCTTCCCGAAGTCCTCCTCAAGCGCCCCTTTGGCCCCGAAGACGGAGCGCTTCGCCGAGGGGGGGCCGGTCACCGCGGCATTGTAGGTCTTGAAGGCGGCCGCCTGCTCGGCGGTGTCCTGAACCTTGACGTTGACCCCCTTCTGCTCCAGCTGCTTGAGAAGATCGAGGGCCCTCTTGTTGTCGCAGCGAAACTGCGGGCCGGGCTCTTGTTTACTGCTGTAGTAGAACTCCACGTTCATCTGTATGGCCTCCCAGGACACCCCACGACCGCCTTGGCGGACGTGGCGGTTGATGATCCGGCCCCTCGGACGAGGGACAGGTTACGTGTTACGCGAACGGGAAGCCCTTCCGAATCGCACTCGCCCCCTTGCAGTAATCACACTGCTTGGGCTCGCTTCCCTTGGGAATGATCCGCGTGTACGGCCACTCGGTCACCACGTCATAGCCCCAGTACGCCTGGGCGATGTGAGGGTCGAGCGCCCGCGTGTAGTGCGGACACTCGAAGGGGTAGGTGTCAACTGGCCAGCTCTGTTCCGCCATTCTCGGATGCCTCCTCTCCGTGACCTTGCCGCCCCGGCCAGACCCGGCGCGTGCCTCCCTTCGCTTCGACGCCGAGCGCTCCTTTGCCCGACCGGAGCGTCCCGGTGTTCGCTTACTTCGGCGGCTGATACGGTTTCCCCTCCAAGATGAAGCGCGGCCGGCTCCCCACGAGATCCGCGGTGGTCAACTTGCCGGCCGACACCGGCTTTCCCCGGACGTTCTTGTACGTCGGTCCGTGTTTCTGGTCCGGCGGCCGCGCGTAGGTGGGCAGGCTCACCTTGTCCGGCGTCTTGTAGTCGGTCTTGAAGTCCTTGGACTGTGCGTAGCCCGGCAGCCTATCGTGCGGGCCTTGCGCAGCGTCCGGCCCCTTCACCCGCTGGCCGTTCGTGAAGCCGACGGCATAGATCGAGTCGCAGCCGGCGCACTTGATCTTGCCGCTGAAGTTCCAGAAGCTGAACGGGTCCATGTAGTTGATCACCTGGCACTTGGGACATTCCAAGAGCAGGGAGCAGTGGCTGTAACTGATCTCCGCCATCCATCTCCTCCTTCCCGTCAGTGGCCGGGTGTCAGATGACCGCGTCCGCCTCGAGCTCTACGATCTTGGTCTTTGAGAAGCCGCAGAGCTTGCCGAGAATGTACTCGTTGTCGGCCCCTACCGGCTTGAACGCCCACTTGTGCCGGGGCGGGGACTCGGAGAGGTGGAAGGCAGGCCCCTGGCTCAGGACCTCGCCGAAGGTGGGATCGTCCAGCCAGTGCAGCTCTCCCCGGAGCTGGAAGTGCTCCTGGTTCGACACCTCCTTCGAGTTCCAGACCGGCTGGTTGTTGATTCCCTCTTTGTTGAGGATATCGCGGACCTGCTCCTTGGTCTTGTCCTTGGCCCAGGCCTCGATGGCGGGGTAGATCTCGTACTGATTCTCCGCCTTGACCCGCTCATCGTGTGTCGCGTACTTCTTCGTCAGCTCCTCCTGCTTGATGAGCCTCATCAGTTTCGCGAAGTCGGTGTCCGTGTAGGCGCTGACGAGGATGTACCCCTCCTCCTGCTCCTGCGGGTTCTTGGAGTCGGGGTAGGAGGACTTGCCGCACTTGATAACCCCGTGGACGCAGAGGAGCACATCCCAGTTCCCCCAGCGCTGGGACACCAAACCGTAGCGGCCGTACAGGGCGATACAGTCGGAGAGGTGGCGCTGGGCGCCCTGCACCTGGGAGTACTCCATGAAGGTGCCCAGGCCGGAGATGTTGTCGCGCCAGGACATGCACGCGAGGATCTGGAAGGCCCCCATCATCCCGCCCCAGTAATCCATGATCCAGATCGTGTGCTTGGCGGGGAGGCCGCCCTTGTCCAGCGGCCAGCCGGTCACCGAAAAGCAGCCCCCCTGGGCCTGACCCAGGATGTCATAGCTCGCCCGCTTCCGCCCGGGGCCCCAGCCACCGAAGCCCCCGAGCCACTGGTAGATGAGGCGCGGGTTGATCTGGCTCAGCTGGCGGTAGCCGATCCCCCAGCGGTCGAAGGTACCGGCGCGGTAGTTCTCCACGATGCCGTCGCACTTGGACGCCAGCATCCGGACGATCTCTTGCCCCTCCGGCTTGTGGAAGTCCACGGACAGGAAGTACTCGTTGTGGTTGGCCCCGTAGAAGCCGAGCCCGGTCCCCATCTCAGGCATCCACTTGGACAGGGGGTAGAGCTTGGGCTCGTTGAAGGGGGTGGTGTGGCGCATCGGCTCACCCCGGCGGGGCAGCTCGATCTTGATCACCTCGGCCCCCAGCTCGGCCAGATAGTTCGCGCACGATGGGCCGAGAATGTACTGCGTGGAACTGAGGAACCTGGTCCCCTTCAGCGGCTCCGGCTTCGAGAAGATCTTCTTCGGATCGAAGACGTCTCGACAGAACTCTTCGAAGCTCAGCGTCTCAGCCATCAGACCACCCCTTTCTGCTTGAGCCCGTCCATGTCCGCCTTGGTGAGGCCCAGGAGCCCGCGGTAGACGTCCTCGTTGTCGTGTCCCGTCGGCCGGCCGATCCACTTCACCCGACCCGGGGTTCGCTGGCCGAGGAAGGCGGAGGACCCGATCAGGACCTTCCCGAAGAAGACGTCATCGATGACCTCCAAGTGCCCCCGGTACTTATAGTGCGGAAACTCGGAGACTTCGTCGATGAAGGACACGCCGCCCGACGCCACCTCCTCGGCCTGAAGCTTGTTCTCGGCCTCGGAACGGGTGTTGTCCTTCATCCACTCGCACAGGGACGTGTAGGTCTCCACCTGCGCGTAGTGAGGCAACCGGTTGGTCACCTCCTTCATCTTGGGGTCTTCGACGATGTGCTCCTCGACCTCGGGCCGATCCTTCCCTGCCGTCCGCCAAATCCGGTACCACAGCCGGTCATGACCGCCTCCCACCATGATCTGGCCGTCCTTGCACGGGTTGACGGCGTAGATGCAGATGGCCAGGTCCCAGTTGCCGTAGCGAGGCCGGATGCTCCCGTCGATCCCGTACCAGCCCCAGTTGTAATCCAGGATCCGGATGACCCCGGCAGCCCCGGTCGCCTCGACGAACTGGCCGCGGCCCGAGACCTTGTCCCGGTAGTTGAGGGCGGCCATGATGCCCATCGCCGCGCCGGTCCCGCCCACCTGATCGCACATCCACCAGCCGGACCGGGTGGGAGTGCCGCCGAAAGCGACGGGAGCGCCGGTGCCGTGGACGAAGCCGCAGGCGGCCTGAGCGGTGGGATCGAGATTGCCCGGCTTGTCCTTCAACGGCCCCCACTGGCCGAGCTGGCCGACCCAGCAGTAGACCAAGCGGGGGTTGATCTGGGAGAGCTGTCGATAGCCGATGCCCCATTCGTCCCACTGTCCCGGGGGGGCGTTCTCGATGATGACATCCGCGTGCGCGGCAAGCTTCTTCAGCATGTCACGCCCTTCGGGCTTGCCTACGTCCAACGTGATGGACTGCTTGCTGCGGGCCTCGGCCAGGAACCGGGCACCGACCTCCTCACCGCTGACGACATCCCTGAACATGTACTCCCTGCGGCCGAAGGGGGTCAGCTTGCGGAGCGGATCACCGCCCGGCGGTTCGACCATGATGACCTCGGCCCCCAGCTCGGCGAAGAGTGACGAGCACCAGTGACCGATGATCATCGTGTTGGTACAGTCCAGGACCCGGATGCTGCCGAGCGCCTCAGGCTTTTCGAAGTTCTTGCTCTGGCGGAGATTCTCCTCCAGCCACAAGGCGTACTCCTTCGCCTTGTCGCTCTCCCCCTTGTAGACCTCCTCGGCGGTCGGCGTCGCAACGGCTGGCCAAGGCAAGACCGGATAGCTTTTCGCCATGCTGACCTCCCTTCAGTGCCTGAATGACGCAGCGGTTCGGGCTTTGGGCAGAACCTCTATCAGTTCCTCTCTTGGCCCCACTTGACGAAGAGTTGCCTGCTTCGGGCGATGGCCGGTCTCGATCTACTACAACCGAGCTACGACACCTTTGTCGAATGAAGTTGGCGAGAAGGCACGGCCAGTCAGTGCTCTGCTAGCCTCCGGCCAAGTGGGGTATCGAATAACATGCGCGTGGAAGGCTGTCAAGCCCCTTGTGTCTCCTTGTGTCGGGCCAGTCCCCGACACTCACCTTCCTGCCAGGTCTCATGCCTTACGGCTAGGCGGGCGCCTCGGCCTGCCGGAGCCGCGCCTCCTCGGAGTTCGGGTCCCAGTCCGTGCCGGCGCCGCCCGCCCCCGCCGCCGCCATCTTCGCGAGGAGCTGGTCGTGCAGCTCCCGGGTCTTCGCGCTCCGGCAGTGGTCGCGCTCGGCGAGGACGGGATCAAGGGCGGCGCGCGCGCTGGCAACGTCGGGCACCCCCGCCCGCGTCTGGTCGACGAGCCTCCGATAGATCCGCGTGAGTTGGCCGATGAGCGGTGCCGGGTACTCCCGCCCTTGGATCTTGAGCGTCGTCACGCCGAGCGCGATGTAACGGGGCACGTCCTCGAGCAGGTTGTAGATCTCGTTGTTCGACCGGTCGAGGTACGTGAGAACCTTGCCTGGGAAGTGCGTGGCAATCTCGGGGACGTGGTGACCGAGGCACGGGCGGTAGCAGACCCCGCCCTTGTCGGGGTTGCCGATGAGCTTCGTGCGGCTGGTCCCGTCCGAGTCGTGGACGACCCGCTCCTCGAAGTAGGGCGCGAAGTAGTCGTAGAGCCGGCAGCCCCCGACGCCGGTGATGCAGCGGTTCGAATGGATCAGGAGCTCGACGCCGATCCCGACCTCGTCTGCCGTATGCTTGAGCGCGCCTCCTTCCGGAGGAAGACCTCCCGCTGACAGAGGTCGGGGCAGGGGATGCCCCAGGTTCGTTCGTAGTCGAGGAGGACGCAGAACTCCGAGACGCCGAGTGGGAGCTTCCCGTGGACAACGAGCTCCAGGGGGATCCCGCCCGCCCGCGCGATCGCGTCGATCTCGTCGAGCGGAAGCTCGGAGGCCGGCGTGATCCGCGCGACGCCGAAGCCCTTGAGGACCTCGACTCCGGCGTCCGTGTAGACGTTGGCGAAGTTGCCCACGTGGATCGGAAGCTCGCGGAATTCCTCGCGCATGAGCCTCACAAGGCCGAGGCTGTGGACCTCGACTGCCGCCGCGCCCTCGGCAGCCGCGACCGCGAGCGCCGCGCGGAGGACCGGGAGCGTGTCGTTCCGCGGCGCCGCGTAGGTCGTGAGGTAGGCGCGCCGTCCCTCCGCCCGGACGAGGCGGATCGCCTCGCGGAGCTCCGTCGGCCGCTCGAGGGGGTTCCCCTCGTAGCGGCGGCAGTAGATGTTTCCGAGGTAGACCGCGTCGTAGGGGCCGAGGTCGGAAGCGCGGAGGTGGCGGAGGTTCGAGACCGAGGTGTTGAGCTCGAAGGCGCCGGGCTCCACGACCTCTCCTAACGCCCCACGACCGTCCACGACGGCAGCAGGACGGGCTCGGGGAAGGCCGGCAGGGCTGCGCCGGCGCGCGCGGCGTCGATGGCGCGCCGGTAGCGCGCGACGAGGGGCCCGAGTTGCTCGGGCGGAAGACTCCGCCCCTGGAGCTTGAGGACGCCGACGCCCGCCGCGAGGTAGCTGGGGACGTCGCCGAGACGCGAGAGCTGCCGGCTCGGAAACAGGTGCGCCGCGCGGTGGCCATCGGCGGTGGAGAGCTCCCAGGGCTCCTGGCAGATCCTGAAGCAGGCGCCGACCCCGCCCCGCTTCATGCTCCCCGTCTGGCGGACGACGTCGGGAAGGCCGCCGGCATCGCCGTGGGCTTCAGGTGAACGTAGCTCGGCATCGCGCACTTCCCGAGGAGCACGAACTCCTCGACCATGTGCAACATGATCTCGACCGTGATCCCGCCCACACCCGCGCACTCGGCCGCCTCGGCGGGGCCCACTGTGCCCGGGAGCACGATCGCGTCGGCCCCGATCTCGCGGAAGAAGGCGACGTCGGCCGCGGTCTGCGCGCCGCACCCGATGCTCGCCGTGAGCGAGAGTTCCGGGAAGCGCCGGCGCAGGGTCGCGAGGACGCCCACGTCGTTGACGATGAGGGTGCGGATCCCGAGCGCGGTGAGGCCAGGGATGTCGGCGAGTATGGCCGCGCGCTCGGGCGGCTTCGGGATCGTGTTCAGGGCGAGCTGGAGCTCCGCGCCGCGCTCTGCCGCCCGCCGCACGGCGCGTCCGAGCTCGTCCCGGTCCAGCTCTCCGCGGGCGCCACCCCGGCTCCACCCCTTGAGACCGACGTAGACGGCGTCAGCTCCCGCTTCGAGGGCGGCATGGACGGCTTCGGGGCTTCCGGCGGGGGCCAGCAGTATCGCCATCGCTAGCGGGTAGAATCCCGGAAAGCCCGCGCGAAGTCAAGGGGGCTGCCGCGCCTGCGGTTGCTCAATGGAGAAGACCTTGATAGACGGCGAACGCCGGCCTGACGTCGGCAGAAAGGACGGTCGTTTGGCCGGACCGATGCCCACGTGACAGGTCGCGAGCATGTGTGTTAGCCTCGTGCTGTGGTCAACATGGAGACCCTCGTTTCGCTGTGCAAGCGCCGGGGCTTCATCTTCCAGTCGAGCGAGATCTACGGCGGCACGGGCGCCTGTTGGGACTACGGGCCCGTCGGCGTCGAGCTGAAGCGCAACATCAAGGAGCTCTGGTGGCGGGACACCGTCTACTGCCGGCGTGACGTGGTCGGGCTGGACGCGGCCATCCTGATGCACCCGCGGGTCTGGAAGGCGAGCGGACACCTGGATCACTTCACCGATCCCATGGTGGACTGCCGCGAGTGCAAGCGGCGCTTCCGCGCCGATCAGGTCGACGACCAGCCCTGGACGCACTATTGCCCGGCCAAGAAGGACAGCAAGTTCGAGGTCAAGGCGGGCGAGGCTTGCGCCCACTGCGGGGCCCGACGGACCCGCTGCCCGCTGTGCGGAAGCGGCGAGCTCACCGAGCCGCGCCAGTTCAACCTGATGTTCAAGACGTTCATGGGTCCGGTCGAAGAGGACGCGGCCGTCACCTACCTCCGCCCGGAGACCGCGCAGGGCATCTTCGTGAACTTCGACAACGTGCTGCAGGCCATGCGGCGGAAGCTTCCGTTTGGAATTGCGCAGATCGGGAAGAGCTTCCGGAACGAGATCACCCCCGGCAACTTCATCTTCCGGACGCGCGAGTTCGAGCAGATGGAGATGGAGTTCTTCGTGAATCCCCAGGAGACGGTGGACGGGCGGCCCGCGGACGAGTACTGGCACCAGCAGTGGATCGACGAGCGCTTCGCCTGGTATCAGCGCTACGGGATCCGGCCGGAGAACCTACGCATCCGCGAGCACGGGAAGGACGAGCTGTCGCATTACTCGAAGCGGACGGTAGACATCGAGTACCGCTTCGCCATGGGGTGGAGCGAGCTAGAGGGGATCGCGAACCGCACCGACTTCGACCTCAAGCAGCACGGTGCCTTCAGCGGGAAGGCGCTGACGTACTTCGACGAGGAGCGCCGGACCCACGTGATCCCCTTCGTCATCGAGCCCTCGGCCGGAACAGACCGGAGCCTGCTGGCGTTCCTGACCGATGCCTATCATACCGAGGAGGTGCGGGGGGAGACGCGGGCCATCCTCCGCTTCCATCCCGAGGTGGCCCCGATCAAGGTCGCAGTGCTGCCGCTCCTGAAAAAACGAGAGGACATCGTGAAGCAGGCCCTGGCGATCCGTGACGATCTCGCCAGGCGCTGGTTCACGGTGTACGACGACAGCGCGGCGATCGGGCGACTCTACCGGCGCCAGGACGAGGTCGGAACGCCGTACTGTATCACGGTCGACGTCCAGGCCGTCGGCGATCCCGCGAAGGGCGAGGCGGGGGACGGGCGGGCGACCATCCGGGACCGGGACTCGATGGAGCAGATCCGGGTGCCCATCGCCGCGCTAGCGGGTGTGTGCACAGAGTTGCTCGGCGGCACCACGTGGCGCCGTGTCGCGGAGCGCTACCCGCCCCAGGCGGCGCCGGCTGGATAGACGGCCGGGGCGGCGGCTTCAATTTCCCTCGGCAGCCTACCTCGCGATCGGTGAACCGGGGCCCTGGGCGGCCACCGGTCCGCTCCCGACGGCACTCGGGCCGCGCGTCCAGCGGAGGTTCGGTTGCCGCGCCGCCAGGGTTTGATCCAATCGTCTGACCGGCGTGGTCAACGGCGCGGCTAGCACGGTCTCGGGGGCCGTCTCGGCCTCGCCCGCGATCTGGATCATCGCCTCGCAGAACCCGTCGATGGTCTCCTTGGACTCGGTCTCAGTCGGCTCGATCATCAGCGCCTCCTCGACGATGAGCGGGAAGTAGATCGAGGGAGCGTAGAAGCCGAGATCGAGCAGCCGCTTCGCGATGTCGGTGGCCGTGGCGCCCAGCCGCTTCTGACGCCGGGCCGAGAAAACGACCTCGTGCATGCAGTGCCCGGGGTACGGCAGGTCGTAGTGCCGCTCGAGCCGGGCCTTGACGTAGTTCGCGTTCAGGATCGCGTTCTCTGAGACCGCGCGGAGGCCGTCCGGGCCCATCGTGCGGATGTACGTGTACGCGCGGACCAGCATCCCGAAATTGCCCCAGAACGACTGAAGCTTCCCGATCGACTTCGGCCGTTTCCAATTGAGTCGGTAGCGGTCCCCGTCGCGGGTCGGCACCGGTACCGGCAAGAAGGGCGTGAGGTGCGTCTTGACCCCGACCGGTCCCGCGCCGGGCCCGCCGCCGCCGTGCGGCGTCGTGAAGGTCTTGTGGAGGTTCATGTGCACGACGTCGAAGCCGAGGTCCCCCGGCCGCGTGATCCCGAGGAGGGCGTTCAGATTCGCGCCGTCCATGTAGACCTGGGCGCCCTTGGCGTGGCACATCCCGGTGACCTCGAGGATCTTCGACTCGAAGAGTCCGAGCGTGTTCGGCACGGTGATCATGAACACGGCGACGTCCTCGTCGAGGTGGCGCTCGAGGTCGAGGAGGTCAACCTCCCCGTTGGCGTCCGATTTGAGCTGGATCGTCTGATAGCCGGCGATCGTCGTCGACGCGGGATTCGTCCCGTGCGCCGAGTCCGGCACGAGGACCTTCTTTCGCGGACTCCCCTCGCGATCGAGGTGGAACGCCCGGATCAGCAGGACCCCGGTCAGCTCGCCCTGGGCCCCTGCCGCCGGCTGGAGCGACACGGCGTCCATGCCCACGATCTCCGCCAGCATGTCGCCCAGCTCGCCCATCAGCCGGAGGGCCCCCTGGGCCGCCTCCTCCGGGGTCAGGGGGTGAAGGCAGGCGAAGCCGGGGAGCCGGGCCATGTCCTCGTTGACCTTGGGATTGTACTTCATCGTGCACGAGCCGAGGGGGTAGAAGTGCGTGTCCACCCCGTAGTTCATCCGCGAGAGACGCGTGTAGTGGCGCACGACGTCGAACTCGCTCACCTCAGGCAGGTCCGCCGGGGGCGTCCGGAGGTGCCGGCCTGGCAGGAGCCGGGCGAGATCGGCCTCGGCCACGTCGGCCTCCGGGAGGGAGTGGCCGACGCGTCCCGGGACGGAGAGCTCGAAGATCAGCTTGTCGTACCCGTGCATGGTCCTCCCCGTCTCATGCCACCACCGAAGCGAGGGCCTCGGCGTACGCGTCGATCTCGGCCCGGGTGCGTCGCTCCGTCACCGCTACGAGGATCGCGTCCCGAAGCTGGCGGTCGAACTGCCCGAGCGCGACCCCGCCCAAGATGCGCTGCTTCCGCAGCGCCCGCAGGATGCGGTCCGGCGACTTCGGGAGCCGGAGGGCGAACTCCTTGAAGAAGGGCGCCCCGAAGCGCGGCTCGACCCCTGGCACGCGGCCGAGCGCCTCGGCCGCGTAGTGGGCCTTAGCCGTGGACAGGCCCGCGACCCTGCGGAGCCCCTCCTTGCCCATGAGGGCCAGGTAGACCGTCGCCGCGAGGGCGACGAGCGCGACGTTCGTGCAGATGTTCGAGGTGGCCTTCTCGCGGCGGATGTGCTGCTCGCGGGTCTGGAGGGTGAGGACGAAGCCCCGCCGACCGTCGTGGTCCACCGTCGCACCCACGAGTCGCCCCGGCATCCGGCGCACCAGCTCCTTCCGGCAGGAGAAGAGCCCGAGGTACGGCCCGCCGAACGTCAGGTGGTTGCCGAGCCCCTGGCCCTCGCCGACGACGATGTCGGCGCCGGCCTCGCCCGGCGGCCGCAGGACGGCCAGCGAGATCGGATCCACCGCCACGACGAGCAGGGCGCCGTGCTCGTGCGCGAGCGCAGCCGCCGCGTCCAGCTCCTCGAGCGCCCCGAAGAAGTTCGGGTACTGAACCATGACGCACGCCGTCTTGGCCGACACGCTCCGGCGCAGGGCGTCGAGGTCAGTCACCCCGTCCACCCACGGTACGGTCTTGATCGGGAGCCGCGGGCCGGCGCAGTACGTGGCTACCACACGCCGCGCCAGCGGTGAGACGGCGGCCGAGACGACGATCTGGTCGCGCTCGGTCACGCCGTGCGCCATCAGCGCCGCCTCGGCGAGCGCGGAGCCGCCGTCGTAGATCGAGGCGTTCGTCACGTCCATCCCGGTGAGCTCGCAGATCATCGTCTGGTATTCGAAGATGGTGCGCAGGGTGCCCTGGCTCGCCTCGGGCTGGTACGGGGTGTAGGCCGTGAAGAACTCCGAACGGAGCAGGAGATGGTTGATGACGCTCGGGACGTAGTGGTCGCAGGCCCCGGCGCCGAGGAACGACACGTAGCCGTCGGTGTGGGCGTTCTCGCCCGCGAGGGCGCGCAGGTGGGCGACGAGCTCGCCCTCCGCGAGCGCGGGCGGCAGCGCCAGCTCGCGACCCAGCCGCGCCTTGGACGGGATCCGCTCGAGCAGGGCCTCGACGTCCTCGACCCCGATGGTGCGCAGCATCTCCGCGCGCTGCGCCGGCGTGGTCCCGATGTACCGCATCACGTCGCCGTGCCGCATCAGTGCCCTCCGGCCCCACCCGCCGTCTTGAGGTATTCCTCGTTCCCGGCTGCGGTCATGAGGGCCTCGAACTCCTTAGGGTCCGCCATGGTGATGACGATCAGCCAGCCCGCCCCGTACGGGTCCTGGTTGACTTGCTCCGGCCGCTCGGTGAGGCCCTGGTTCACCTCCTTGGCTGGGCCGGATTATAGGTGACGCGCCTGGGCTGCGCAACGCCGCCTCCCGGTGCGGATCAGGGAGGCGGCGGGAGGAGACGCTTGGCGAGGAGGTCCTGGAACTCCGCCTCCAGCGCGGCGGCCACTCGTAGGGCCACCTCCTTGGCACCGCCGGGGCGCTCGAGATCCGGGCCCTGCCCCCACCCTTGCAGGTACGCGTCCGCCTCCGAGGCCCCGTCCCGCATGGCCACGGCGTCAATGAGATCCTGGAAGCGCTGAGAGAGCGGCACCCTCACGACCTGGTCGCCATCGAAAGCCTCGACCAGCGACGGGATCTCCTTCCAGTGGACGATCCGGTAACGCGCCACTCACGCCACCTCGGGCCGCACCCCGGCAGTCGGTCTCACACGGCCCATTCTATCGAAAGGAGGCCCTCGACCTTGACAAAGGTTGGCGAGCCCCGTAGCCTCGGTCTGACACAACCGAGGGGTTATCGAATCAAGGTCCGACCGGGCGCCGGTTGACGGCCCGCTCACGTGACGCGTGAGAGAAGCCGCGCGACATCCCGGCGGGGGGCGGGCAGGTGACAGCCCGCGTGCCCGCCCCCAAGAGAGGAAACAGCAAGATGATAGACGTCAAGACGGCGGACAGGGAACTGCAGACCTATATCCGCCCGCAGACCTTTCCGGTGGCGATTCGGATGTTGAAGCCCGGGGAAGAGATTCCGGAACGGGCCAAGCGCCCGGCGCGAGATTTCAAGAAGCTCAGCATGAGCTGCCAGGTCATCGACATGGCCCGCCGCTACGGCTGGACCATCGCGCTCACGCGCGAGGACCACATCTGCTCGCTTGGGATCACCGCCATCGGGTTCGACAAGCCGCTGCCGATCTACAACGTCGGCACGCTCTGCGAGGGCATGTACACGGAGACCAAGGAGGCGGGCCAGCGCTCCGAAGCCGCCATCGACAAGTTCGCGCCGGGCGAGTACGCTTGCCTCCTCGTCGCGCCGCTCGAGCGCGCCACCTTCGAGCCCCACGTGGTCTGCGTCTACGCCAACCCGGCCCAGGTGATGCGCCTGGTGCAAGCCGCGCTCTGGAAACGCGGTGGACGCCTGACCTCCTCCTTCGAGGGTCGCGTGGCCTGCGCGGACATCGTCGTCACGACCATGAAGACGGGCGAGCCGCAGATGATCCTCCCCTGCTCCGGCGACCGGATCTTCGGCCAGACTCAGGACCACGAGATGGCTTTCAGCATCCCGTGGGACAGGATAGAGGAGATCATCGAGGGCCTGCGGGGCACCCACCAGGGCGGCATCCGCTACCCCATCACCCAGTTCATGGAGTACGAGGCCAAACTGCCCGCGCGCTACATGGAGGTCAACCGACTCTGGGACGTGGAGAAGGGCAAGGCGACCCTGACCAACCGCGACCGGGTCGTGGCGGCGTACAAGCGCTCGTTCACCGACCGCGTGCCGGTCTATCCCATCGTGGCTTCCTTCGCGGGCACGCTCGACGGGCTCAGCATCGAGGAGTACTGCACAAGCCCGACCAGGGCCATTAAGGCCATGATGAACTACTACGAGCGCTACCAGCCGGACGTGGTCCTGGCCTACAACGACCTCGCCAAGGAGGCGGAGGCCTTCGGGTGCGGGGTCAAGTACTCGGACTACGTGGTGCCGTCCATCGAGAGACACGTGTTGGAGGACAAGGGCCAGCTCGCCAAGCTCGAGATGCCCGACCCGTACAGGACGGCGCGGCTTCCGGGTTTCCTCGAGCAGTGCGAGGCCTTGGTCAAGGCTGCCCCGCCCAGTGCCATCGGCGCCGTCGCGGTCGGACCTTGGACGATTGCCATGCTCCTCCGTAACCCGGAGATGATGCTGCTCGACACGTTCGAGGACCCGCAATTCATCCACGCCCTGATGCGGCTCACGACCGACTTCTGCAAGCTCTGGGGGGATGCCATCGTCAAGACCAAGATCGGGCTCAGCTTCTCGGAGCCCACGGCGTCCATCAGCCTCATCTCACCGGACAACTACCGCGAGTTCATCGCGCCATATCACAAAGAGCTGGTGGACTACTTCAAGGCCAAGAAGGTGGGGGTGACGACTCACATCTGCGGGACCACGTATCCGATCTACGAGGACCTGATCGGCTGCGGGTTCACGACGGTGTCCTTCGACCTGGACCAGCAGTCGGACCCCAAGCTCCACGTGGACCAGCTCAAGCGCTTCATGGAGGTGTCCAAGGGCCGGGCCGTGGCTATCGGCAACGTGGACGCCACGAAGTTCGAGAAGGCCACCCGCGAGGAGATCGAGGCCGAGGTCCTGCGCTGCGTGGACACCGCGGCCAAGCACTCGGGGTTCATCCTGTCCACGTCGTGCGAGATCCCGCCGCGCTCCAGCCCCGAGGTGGTGAAGTGGTTCATGGACTCCGCCCACGAGTACGGGCGGTACGAGCGGATCCTCGGCTGAGCGCTCCTGGGACGCAAGAGGGGGCCCGCTGGTGAGTCGTCCGGCGCGCTCCCTACCTGTGCCGCGGGACGAGGGGCGTGTCAGAAAAGAGCGCCCTGCTCGACGTTCGAGCGCCGGCTTTGCCGACGCAACCATTTCATGGAGGAGGCCTCGCAGGGGGCCGTCGCGGCCCCCTCCGATCTCCTGGGACGAGGCTTCGGAAAGGGAGCCAAGCGCCCCTCCGAGTTTTCTAGCCGACTACCAGCGGAACGGCTTCTTCGACGGGGGCACGCCGTAGGCCCCGCGGTCCCCGCCGCCGAACCCACCGCCGCCGCGCCCGCCGCCCGGGCGCCCTCCACCCCGTGGCCCACCCCCGCCGCGCCCGCCGCCGGAGCCGGGGGCGCGGGGGTTGGAGACGTTCACCGTGATCTTCCGGCCGTCCAGTTCCTTGCCGTTCAGCTCGGCGATGGCGCGCTGGGCTTCTTCCGCCGTCGCCATCTCGATGAAGCCGAAGCCGCGGGACTGGCCCGAGAACTTGTCGGTTATGACTGAGGCGGACTCGACGGTGCCGCACTGGGAAAAGTACTCGCGCAGGGTTTCGCCGGTTGTGGAATAGGACAGACCACCGACATATAGTTTCGACGCCATGCGAATCTCCCTTCGGTTACTCTTCCGCTGCGGGATGCGCCCCAATACTCGGAAGAGCCAAATATCGGAGGCGACTGCGCCGGCCCCGGCGCGTCGGCTAGTAGTGTACACCAGGAGGGCCGGCCGATGCTACGCCGTCAGGGGCAGGGCCTCAACGGTCAGGACTCGAGCTGGTCCTGGGAGATCCGGTAGGCCAGGATCTTCCGGTAAAGGGTCTTCGGATCGATACGCAACAGGGCGGCGGCCTTGGCTCGGTGGCCGCCCACCTGCCTCAGGGTCGTGATGATGTGCTGCCGCTCCATCTCCTCCAGGCTCCCGCTGGCCGGCGCGGTGGCCGCCTGCCCGCGTCGGACGTCGACGGGCAGATCCTCCGGCCGGATCTCGTCCCCGGTGCAGAGGATCACGGCCCGCTGGATGGCGTGCTGCAGCTCGCGCACGTTGCCGGGCCAGTCGTAGCGCTCCAGCGCCTCTAGTGCCGCCGCCGAGAGGCTCTTCCGCCCGTAGACCGCGTTTTGCTCCAGGAAGTGCCGGACCAGAGGACGGATGTCCTCGCGACGCTCGCGCAGCGGCGGCAGCGAGACGGTGATGGTGTTGATCCGGTAATAGAGGTCCTGGCGGAACTGGTTCGTCTTGATCGCCTCTCCGAGGTCGCGGTTGGTCGCGGCCACGAGACGCATGTCCAAGGTGCGCCGGCGGGTGGCGCCCACGCGGAAGAAGGACTGCGACTCCAGCACGCGCAAGAGCTTGACCTGGCTGTCGGGTTCCATCTCGCCGATCTCGTCGAGAAACAGGGTGCCGCCGTCGGCCAGCTCCATGAGGCCCGGCTTGGTGTTGACGGCGCCAGTGAAGGCGCCTTTCTCGTGGCCGAAGAGCTCGGATTCCAGCACGTCCCGCGGCAGCGCGCCGCAGTGGATGGGCACGAAGGCCTGAGCCGCCCGCGGGGACCGCTCATGGAGCCTACGTGCCACCAGCTCCTTGCCCGTGCCGCTTTCGCCCAGAATGAGGACCGAGGAGTCGGTGGGCGCGACCCGTTCGATCACCCGGAGCACCTCCTCCATCGCCGGGTTTGTCGTGATGATGCCCCCATCGGCGGCGTCCGAGTCGAGGTGGGCGCGGAGCGCGACGTTCTGGCGGATCAGTCGGCCCTTCTCCGCGGCCTTCGTGATGAGGATATCCAGCTCCTCGATCCGGGCCGGCTTGGTCAGGTAGTCGTAGGCGCCCAGCTTCATGGCCTCCACGGCCGTGGAGACCTCCTGGAATCCCGTCATGACGATGACCTGGGGCGCCTCGGGGTACGCTTGGAGAGCCCTCAGTACCTCGATGCCTTCGACGCGGGGCATCTTCATGTCCAGGAGCAGGACGTCGGGGATCTCCTCCGTCAGGCGATCGAGCGCGGCCTGTCCATCCGGCACGCCGGCCACGGCGTGCCCCTTGCGCGTCAGCTCTCGGACCAGGAGCTCGCGAAGGTTCTTCTCGTCGTCGGCGACGAGCACCCGGATCTGTGCCGTCATGGCGTCCGGTCCCCCGAGGAGGCGATGGGAAGGATCACCCGGAACGCGGCACCGGCGCCTGTCCGGGAGACGACCTCGATGCGTCCCCCATGGTCGGCCACGACGCCCTGAGCGATGGACAGCCCGAGGCCTGTGCCTTGGCCCGGCGGCTTGGTGGTGAAGAATGGGTCAAAGATACGCGGGAGGATGTCTTCGGGAATGCCCGGTCCCTGGTCCTGGAAGGTGATCTCGACCTCGACGCTGCTCCGGCGACGCGTGCGGACGGTGAGCGTCCCGCGCCCTTCCATCGCTTCGAGGGCATTGGCCGACAGCCCCAGGAAGACCTGACGGAGCTGCCCCTCATTGGCGACCACCAGGGGCAGGGCGGGATCCAGTTCGGTGAGGAGCCGGCTCTCGGCGAAGCGCGACTGGCGGTTCAAGAGCTCCAGCGCCTTCTCGACCAGGGCGTTCAGATCGGTCGGGCCGCGCCGGCTGCCTGGGTCGCGGACGAACTGGAGCAGGCTCCCCGTGATCTCTTTGCAGCGGTAGGCCTCCTCCTCGATCAACGACAGGTAGCCCGGGAAGTCCTTGAATCCCGGGAGCAGGCTGAGCTCCCGATCCTGGGCGCGCTCCTTGAGCGCCTCGGCGCACCCGGCGATGGTGGCGAGCGGGTTGTTCAGCTCGTGGGCAACTCCGGCGGCGAGCCGCCCGGCGGTCGTGAGTCGTTCGGTAAGGAGCATCTGGCGCTCGAGCCGCTTCTGGAGCGTGATGTCCTCGACGAGCACGAGCGCGTGGGCGTGGTCCCCACCGGGCGCGCTGAGCGGCGCCGCCGTGAGGCGGAAGGTCCTGGCCTCGGGTCCGGCCGCCATCTCGTGCTCCATCCGGCGGACGGCGCGCGAGCTCAGGACGGCCTGGAGAAAGTCGCTGATGCCACCCGCCTTGCCCTCGGGGACCAGGTCCGGGAACAATGGGCGCTCCCCCGACGCGAAGGGCACGAGCCCCACCCCCTCGCGGTTGGCGCTGACCACGCGCAGGTCGCTGTCGAGCACGAACAGCCCGAGCGGCAGCGTCTCGAGGACCACCTCGACGAAGCGCTTCTGCTCGTCCAGCTCCCGCGTCCGGACGGCGACCATCGCCTCCAGCTGCTCGGAGTAGTTTCGCACCGAGCTGAACAATCGCGCGTGCTCGAGCGCCATGGCCGCCTGGTCGGCGAAGGCCGAGACGACGGACTCCTCTTCCGGCGTGAAGTGGTGGATATCGTCGCGCAGGACGGTGAGCGCGCCGATCGCCTGATCGCCGACGAGAAGGGGGGCGGCCAACATGGAGCGCAACCCGCTTCCGGCGGGGAGCTGACGGTAGCGCACGCGCGGGTCATTGTAGAGGTCGGCGCTCTGGACGGGACGGCGCTCCTCGACGGCGGCGCCGGTGATCCCCTCGCCCACCCGGATCCGGATGCGACCGCTGGCCGGCTCGAGGTCCAGGCTCGCCACCGACGCCAGCTCGCCCGTGGCGGGATCGAGCGTGAAGAGGCCGCACGACTGTACGCCCAGCACCTCGCGGGCCTGATTGAGGATCAGCCGGATGGTCTCACCCACTTCGAGACTCTGATTCACGGCGCGCCCGGCCTCGAGCAGCGCCTGGGTCTGCCGGGCCCGGCGCTGGCTCTCCTCGAACAGCCGGGTGTTCTGGATGGCGACGCCGGCCTGATCCGCGAAGCTCTCGAGCAGCGTCTGCTGGCGGGCCGTGAAGAACCCGGGTGTGGTGGAAAACGCGGAGACCACCCCGATAACCTCCCCCGCCGCGCGCAGGGGGACGCTCAGCATAGAGCGGATCCCTTCCTTCTCGTCGACCTCGCGCTGGGCGGATCGCCCCTCGCGGCCGAGGTCGTCCGACCGGATCGTCGTCCCGGAGGCGGCCGCCCGGCCGATGAGACCCTCGCCCATCGGCATCCTGAGCGCACGCCACTCGGGGCTTCGGAACCCGTGGGCAGCGACGTGGTCGATGGCTGTGCGGTCGGCGTTCACGAGGCCGATCCCGCAGCCGGTGCTGCCCATGAGCCCCATGACCGAGCGGCTGATCGTCCCGAGCAAGGAGCCGAGGTCCAGGCGCACGGTGATGAGCTGGCCCGTGCGGTTGAGGGCAGCCAACTCCTCGGCGCGCTGCACGATTTCGGCGTGCAGGCGCGAGTGCGCGATGGCCGAGGCAAGAGGGTGCGCGACCTCCATCAGGATTTCGACATCGCCGTCAGTGAAGGCGCGAGGCTCTCGCCGGGCGGCGTTGAACGTGCCGATCACCTCGCCCTGCGAGAGGAGCGGCGCCAGGATCGCCGAGCAGAAGCCGCGCCGCGAAAATAGTTCGCGCTCCGCCGGCGGCACGGCGGGATCCGAGATGTCGTCGACACGCCTCGGCGTCCGGTGATCGGCCACCCATTCGGCGAGCGTGTCCCCCATCGGGATGCGTAGGTCATCAACCTCGGAACGAGGGGCGCGCGCCACCACGTCGAACACCCGGATCTCGTGGCGCTCCCGGTCCAGGAGCGTGAGACCCAGGGCGTCGAAGCGGATGAGCCGACCCACTGCCTCGGCCGCGGCCTGGTAGATGCGCTCGAGCGACAGGGGCGTGGCCATCAGGGCCGTGATCTCGTTGATCACCTCGAGGCGCAGCGTCCGCTGGTCGAGCCGCCAGATCTGCTCCATGGCGAGCCCGAACTCGCGCGGGAAGCTGGGCGGGATGCGATCGGCCCGGAGCCCGCTCCGCCCGCGCGGACCCAGCAGGAGCAGCTGGCCGAGCGGCGCCCCGTGTTCCCCGAGGGCGGCCCGGAGCAGGGC
>WNGA01000924.1_pt1 | contig 48189 bp, 52 predicted proteins | sample 5400061 | NCBI WGS metagenome assembly WNGA01 (sample SAMN13153366, study PRJNA577476) | soil metagenome | isolation source: 100 cm soil or saprolite under grassland replicate 2 | place: USA:California | collected 2016-06-15
TATGGCCAGGCGATCTCGAAACGCACTGCGTCCCAGAGGCTATCACCTCGGGGGCGATTGTGCCAGTTGTGCTCACATCCACCTGTCGGGTATCCTATTTAAAGTATCTTGTGGCGCATATCGCACATTATCGGTTCATCGTCACTTTCCGTGGCGCCAATTTCTGGCACCGCGTACTGATGCGGCACTGCGGAATCGGGAGTACCAGTTTTCGCCTTGAACCACGGAAAGTGGCGATGAACCACATTATCATGCGTGAGGACAGGAAATACATGATTAGAAAGCAGCAAATCTGAAGCTGGGTGTAGCCCACCTGTGATGAGGTGGTATCGCTGACCAGTGACGTAGTACCTGACTCAGTACTGACGCGATCAGCCGCAGTAGTAATCCACGAGGGCCATGAACGCAGCTTTGGGTTCCCAACGCATGTCAGGGTAGGTGCTACCGAACCGGTCCTCGTACACCTTCACGATGCCGTACGACGCCACGTCTAGGTCTTCACGAGGGTCTTCGCGGTGGGGCAGTTGGTACAGGACGAAGGTGAACACGAACGCGCTGTCGACGCCTTCCTCAGTGAAGATCTCCAGCAGCTCGCGCAAGTACCTCGCCTGTTCCTCTTCATCGCGGATGTAGTCGCCCTTCAACCGAAGCGCTCTGACGGCATCCTTGTCCCACTCGATGATCTCCCCGCCACGAGCGCCCTTGTCGGCCGCACCTTTGTAGGTGGCCGAACCAAACTCGGTGATCGCGAGAGGTTTGCCCTGCGCCACAAGCGAACGGATGCCGGCGGCGAACCGGTCGGCGACCTCGACCGACCGGTAGGCGTCGACCGAGACGATGTCGAACAGCGTCCAGTCAACGCCTTCGAACGGCATCGAGGCGTAGGTGATCCTCCCGCCGAATCGGCGCCGACTACGAGCACCACCTCGGCTCCCTGCCGGCGTAGCCGCTCGGCACGCTCAGCACAGTCGGCGAGGAGGTCGAGCATTTCCTCATACGTCAGGTCGCAGGTGAACGGCGAGAACCAGACCTCCAGGCCGGCCTCGGCCGCGATGCCGGCCGCGATTTCAAGCCGCTCCACATCGCCGCCGGTGACACGTACCGCATTGCAGTGCAAATCATCGCGGATGATCTGCAACTCACGCGTGACGACCGCGATGTCGAACGGTTCGCGGCTGCTCACTCGCTTGTTGATGAAGCCGGTGTCGTAGTTGATGCCTTTGGCTCGCATACGTCGTGCCTTTCTTACTGATGATTTCGGTGCGGGCCGCGTGTCAGCGTGCCGGCGAGGAATTTTCTGAGGAGTGCGTATCTGGCGCTCCACGAGCCGCCGCTTGGCAGAGCAGACGCTCGCGCTGTGGCCGCTTGCGCTACGGCTTGAGCATGCGCAGGAGGATGCTCGCATCTGGGCAGAGCCTATGGAACTGCTCGGGGTGGTGCAGGCCAAATCTGACCAATCCCTCAAGGCTTGCGACAACGGCGATCACCAGTTCGTCTGGATCGCCCGCTGCTACTTCGCCTGTCGCTTGTGCCTCGACGATGAGCTGCCGAAACTCAACAAAAAAGCTCTCGCGGCGCCGGCGGATCAGTTCAGCAACATCGTCCGGAATCTTATCAGAGCCGACCACCTGATCGAGCAGTTGAAAGAATTCCAGATGATCACGCCGGTATTCGACCAGCTGTGTAATTAGCAGCGCAAGGCGTTGCCCAGGTGTCGCGGAACTCTCGTGCATGGGCTGCGCGGTCGCGAGAGCAGCCTGCTCCAGAGCCTGTTCCACCAGCTCGCGATAGATTTGCTCCTTGCTGACAAAGTAGCGATACGCCAGCCCTTGACTCACCCCGGCGGCCTCAGCGACATCCGCCATCGTGGCCGCCTTGCCCTTACGAGCAAAGACCCGCCTGGCTGCTTCGAGAATGTTGGCACGTTGCGTTTCGCGCGAATGTTGATCCACGGCATCTTTACGCTGCATAACACTACTCTGCATAGTGAATGAATCGTTCATTCACAATTGTAGTTACTTGCCGTATTGTTGTCAAGTCACAGAGCGGGAGGTGTACAGAGGAGCAAAACGAACTGCTGGAACGGCTTTGGCATCTCATACAAGGTTCGCCGAGATAGTTCTTGTACGCGGCAGGCTTGGGGCTGTCGTCTCCACCCTGGAACAAAGTGATTCATGGTATATACTGTGCTTCGCTCGGTGAACCAACCATCGCATTCTTCCGCCTGGAACGCCACGTCCGACTGCGGCGCGTGCGGGTGAACGAGGCCCATCTCGTAGTAGTTGGTGTTGCGCACCGCCGCCATGCACTGGCGCTGGGCGGGGCCGGGGCCGTGAAACTCGATGTCAAGGCCGAGGCTCTCGGCGGCATGGGCGAGCTTCATTACACCCGTAATGCCGTCGTAGCCCACATCCCCGCGTAGGAAGTCCGTCGCCTCGGCCAGCGCAAAATCGACGTGTGGCTCCAGGCTGCGGACATGCTCGGTCATCAACAGCGGCGCATACGGCTGTGGAGCGTGGGCGGTCAAGACATATTGCGCTGAATCTCGGATAGCGAATATCATGAGGCAGACCTTGCTACCCTCGCCGCTCGCTCCACTGCTGCTGCCTGATCGTCTCCAGTCCCGCTTTATCGATCTCGATCCCAAGGCCCGGCCCTTGCGGTACGGCCACGCAACCTTCCTCGTCGAGCACAAACGGCGATGCCAGATAGCCATAGCCAATCAGGGTTTGTGCGCCCTCGCGCCAATCGTTCACCTCATTGTGCTCCTGTACCAGGAAGTTTGGCAGACAGGCATCGAGTTGAAGCGACGCTGCCAGCGCAATCGGGCTGAGTGGGCAGTGCAATGCCACGCTTGCATACCCCGCCTCCGCGATCGCGGCGATCTTTTTGCACTCGGTGATCCCGCCAGCGTGTGCAATATCTGGTTGGACGACCGCCAGCGTCCCGCGCTGGATGGCATCGAAGAAGATCCACTTGCCCATCCAACGCTCTCCGGCCGCTAGCGGTGCGCGCGTTTGCCGTGCGATGTCCGTCAGGACATCGACCCGCTCCACGGGCATCGGTTCCTCGACGAACAGCGGTCGGTATGGTTCGAGCGCAGCGATAAGCTGCAGCGCAATTCGCGGGTGCGGATTGTGGATATCTACAGCCACATCGACTCCTGCTCCAGCACCCTCACACACCGCAGCGAAACGAGTGGCGAAGCGATCGACCTGTGCCGTCGCCGTCAGCGCATCGCCTGGTGAGAAATGCACCTTCAAACAGCGAAAGCCCCATTCTTGCACTAATACCCGCGCATACTCCGCCCAGGCCTGTGGGTCGTCATCGACCCTTGGAGCGGACGCAGGCACGCCAGCGCGATACGGGAGACCTGGTTCGACACAATGTGGCACCCCAGCACCGGTGGCCCGATACATGCGTATGCGATCGCGGCAGGCGCCACCGAGGAGTTGGTGAACCGGGAGTCCTGCAACCTTGCCGGCCAGATCCCACAAGGCCATGTCGATGCCGCTAATGGCGCTCATGGTCACCGGGCCGCCTTTGTAGCCCAGCCCGGCGTTGTACATCGCAGCCCATAGCGCTTCGATGCGCCGCGGATCTTGCCCGATCAGCACTGGTTCTAGCCGTCGCACTTCGGCAATGACGCTGTCAGGATGGTTCTCAAGGAATGGTTCGCCGATGCCGATCAAGCCCTCGTCGATATGGAGAAAGAGCCAAACCCAACTGGGCGGTACTTTCACAATTTCGAGCTGTGTAATCTTCATACTGCACTATTCTAACCGATCTTTATGTGTGTTTGGCCGGCGCGTTGCCCGATTGGGCGCTAGCAGTCCAGCATGGGCCGGTCAGTGACCTTCAAGTCGGGCCACGCCACGGCGCCGCAAGCTGTTCAGGAGGAAGGCATAGCTGCCAACGCTGCCGGCCGGAACCATCTGGCTGGTCACAATTGCGACCACCGCCGTGGCCCACAGGCGGAACACGCCGAGGCGATACCCCAACACACGAGCACTACCAGGAAGACCTGCGAGCTGATCAGAAAGCTCCTCACGATTGTGACAAGTCCCAGCAGCAACCAGGCCGGCTGCGCCGCACCGGCGAGGCCGATCGCTTCGATCAGCCATGCACGCTTGAAGAACGCCAGCACCAGGATGCCAAGCGTCATCAGCACGCCGATCGCGAGCTGCCAACCGGGCCGGCGCCGCGCCGACGGCGCCAGGCGTGCGGGAGCCAGCGCACCTTCATTGATGCGATTCTCGTGCATCACTGCCATACCTTCGCCCCTGCGTCGCGTGCCGTCGCCCGGCCTGTCCAACCCGGCATAGACTGGTCTGGCGTGGAGCGGCAGTATGCTGGACGCTGCTCAAGATCCGCGAGCACGCGGGCGGCGATCGTCTCGGCCGCAGCTGGTCGGCCGATCGCCTGCGCGGCGGCGCGCATCCGCGCCAGGCGATCGGGGGCCGCCAACACCTCAGCGACCGTTTGAGCGACGAGTGATGACGAATCGCAGCCCAGCCCGGCGCCGGCCTCGATCACATACGCGGCGTTCCAGCGTTCCTGCCCCACCAGCTGGGACGTCGGAATAATCATCGGCAGCCCAAGCGCCAGCACTTCGCTCACGGTCAGCCCGCCGGCCTTGCTGACCACCAGGTCGCTGGCCGCCAGCAGCGGGGTGAGACTCGGCTGCGGCCCCAGCACGTGGAGCCGCGGGTGCGCGCCGTGCGCGAGATCGTTCAGGCCGGCCACCAGATCGTGGTTGCGGCCGGCGGCCACCACCACGGTCCCGGGCGCTGACTGTGCCAGCACATCCACGATCATGGCGCGCAGCTGCGCCGTCGGCAGGCCGCTGCCAATCAGCGCGACGACCGGCCCGTCGGCGGGCAGACCGAGCGCGTGTCGCGCCACGTCACAGTCGATCGGCGCGCCGATGGCCGGATCGATTGGAATGCCGGTCACCTCGACGCGTCGGCGATCGACCCCCGCCGCGACGAGCTGCTCCTGCGTCGCGGCGGTCGGCACAAAGTGGCGCGCGACGCCTGGGCAGGCCCAGAACTGGTGTGCGTGATAGTCGGTCACGACCGAGTAGATCGGTGGCAGATGCTGCTGACGCAGCTGTGTCAGCGCCTCGAGCGGCAGGAAATGCGTGCAGACGATCGCGTCGGGTTGCGTGCGCTGGATCAGCGCGGCCAGCCGATGCACGCCGAGCTTGGTGCTCAGCGCACGGACGCCATCCATGAGCCGGTTTGGCCGATCGGTCTGCGCATAGTAGCGGCTCCACAGCCGTGGCGCGACCGCGGCCATGCCCAAGTATACCCCGGCATAGCCGCGCCGAAACCAAGTATGCGAGTAGTCGAGCGTATCCTCCACCAGCGCGGTGGTATCGGGAACCGCCGCAAATGCACGCGCCAGCGCCAGCGCCGCGTGCTGATGGCCCATCCCAACCGACACGTGCAAGAGCAATATCCGATTCATCGGTGTCATCTTTCTCTCAAGCCCTGCGCGCTGGCAACCCGAGCGCGATGGTGCATGGCCTGGGCTGATAGAAACGGCCACGATAGCGACGCTAAGGCCTACTGGTGGCGCGGGATAAGCCCGGCGTCCGCGGCGGCCATGCTCAGCGCGCCCAGCAGGCTGTGCTGGCGGATGAGCCGATAGGCGATTTCAGTGTACTGGTCGATACTCCAATACTGCCCGCCCCAACCCGTCTGGCAGGCCCGAATGGCGCGGTAGAGGTCGTTGGCGCCGGCGCCCGGGAACAGCGTGTAGCCCAGGCCGGCGGTGGCGAGTGCGTGCGCATCGCTCCCGCCGACGAGTGGCAGGCCCATCCGCGCGGCCGCACGCTGCGCCGTGCGATTGTTGCCGCGCTGCCACCAGACCAGGCCGGCGTTGAAGCCCTCGATCGCGTCGAAATCCCAGCCGGCGTGGTCGAGACCCGCCCGGCCGAGCGAGGGCACGCTGCGGTCGAAGGGGTGCGGCGCGATCGCTAGACCGCCCTGCGCGTGGATGGCGGCGATCGTCTTGGCGGCGGAGCGGCCCGGCGGCACAAGCGTGTCGATGAATAGTGCCAGCAAGTGGCCATCGGCGGTGCTGACCTCCTCACCAACCACGACCTCGATACCAAAATAGCGGGCGAGCCTGGCGGCCAACTGTGCGCCGGCAATGCTGTCGTGATCGGTAATGGCGATCAAACGCAGATCAGTATGCGCGGCGACGTGGGCTAGCAATTCCGGCACACTGGCGGCGCCGTCGCTGTGCGTGGTATGGATGTGCAGATCGGCTCTGCTCCACGGCAGGCCGAGCTGGAGATTGGCAGCGTCGGTGGCCTGGGAGTTGTCATGTACCATTCGCTATTCCTCATCCTGGGGCGGCGGCCCTGCCAACTTGCTCAACAGACCGGACATGACGCCGCATATTCGATACACCACCGGCCCGTAAGATTACACCGCGACGGCCAGCAGCCTGCTTCCCACGGATGGCTCATCGGCGAGCAGCCCAAGGGCGCGCCCCTGCGCCACCGCCTGTGTGCGATTGGCGGCCCCCAGCTTCGCAATGATGTTGCTCACATGGCGCTTGACCGTGTTGAGCGCCAGCACCAGTTCCTCGGCGATCTCCTGGTTCGAGCCGCCCCGCGCCATCAGGTGGAGTACCTCCAGCTCGCGTGCGCTTAGCGGCTCTACCAGCGTCTGGGAGACACGGAGACCGGGAGACACAGAGACCGCTCTGGATAGATTGATTAGGTCCTGGTCTCCTGCTCTCCCGGTCTCCTGGCGGTGCCTGGGGAAGGCGGCCAGCAACGTGTCCAGATATGGCGTGGGTCCTCGCCGCCGTTCCTGGTCGCGCAGCTGGGCAAGCAAGGCCGCCATGGGCCCGCCTTCGTCCGCGAAGATGCGGATATAGCCCGCCGGTTCGGCCAGGCGCACCGCCTCGGCCAGCGCCGCCAGGGCCTGGCGGTCGTCGTGCCGGGTCTGATAGGCCCGCGCTTGGAGCACCAGCGATTCGATCGCGTCGCCCCAGCGTTCTGCTGTCCTGACTTGTTCCAGCAGCGGGGCCAGTCGTTCCAGGGCTTCAGCAGGCCTGCCCTGGCCGAGTACGACCCGCGCGCGCGCAAAGTCCGTGACTTTGGCAAGATCGTCCGGATCGGCGCCGCGGGCGGTCGCCAATTCGGCGCGGCTCAGATACTGCCGTTCGTGTGGCAGTCGCGCGCTCAACGCGGCGGCTGCGACATCTTCACCTGCCGCGCGTGGGCGCACCACGACGGTCACTTCGATGCGTGCTGCTGGGTCAGCCGCTCCAACGGGGCGGGCGCTGGGAAGCGCGGCCCGCTCACTCCCCGGCAGCGGAACACGGCGTTTCGATTCTGGCATAGCATTGTCCTTATGCTCCTGCTGCGGCACGAGCTCATGTTTGCCTTTCTCCGGAGATGTGCGATTGACCATCGCTGCCGCTGTGATGATCGGCAGCGCGCCGATGGCTGCTCCTTCTCCATGATTGAACGTTGCTCAGGATCTTTTTGGACAGATATGAGCGGGATGCGGTGGCCTGGACTGCGGTCCATACACGCGGGCTCGCGCGTTGGTTCTCTCGTACGGCGAACAATCGTTGCAATCAGCGGGAGACCAGCACAGTGTATGCCACTGTTTGCAGCGATCTCTGTTCATATCGATACGATGGGTGCGATGCGAACAGTCGGCTCAAACTACTGCGATAGACTGCTGGATGACGCAGGATGTGCCGATGCGCGCCGCCGGCTGCCGAGCCGCGGGGCAAAGATCAGCGCCAGTACGAACAGACTGGTCAGTACCAGCACGATCGTCGCGCCCGAAGCGACGTTGAGGTAGAACGAGAGATACAGCCCTGCGATCACGCCGACCACCCCCTGGACTGCCCCGACCAGCATCACCAGCGGGAAGCGCCGCACCAGCAGCGTGGCAGTCGCGGCCGGCGTCACCAGCATCGCTACCACCAGTACGATGCCGACCGTCTGAATTGAGATCACAATCGTGACCGCCATTAACCCGAGCAGCAACTCACGCAGCCAGCCGACCGGCAGGCCGATCACCTCGGCCTGAACTGGATCGAACGTGAGCAGCACCAGCTCCTTGTAGAGCGCATAGACGATCACCAGCATCAGCACGCCCATCACAGCAATGATGATTAAATCGCTGGTCTGGATCGCCAACACATCGCCGAGCAACAGGCCGAACAGATCTTTGGTATAGTTCTTGACCGTCGAGAGCAGGACCACGCCCAATGCGAAGGTGCCGGCAAAGAGGACACCGATCGCGGTGTCCTGGCTGATCTTGCTACGCCGGGTGATCACCCCGATTCCGAGCGCAGTCAGGATGCCGACGACCGCGCCACCCAGCTCCAGGGGGAACTTCAGCAGAAAGGCGATCACCACCCCAGGAAAGGAGGCATGCGCCAGCGCATCGCCGATGAACGCCAGCTCTTGTAGTACAACGAATGCGCCGATCACCGCGCAGACAATCGCAATCAGGATGGCGGCGATCAAGCCACGCTGCATAAAGCCAAACGAGAGCGGGGTTGTCAAACAATTCCAGAATGTATCACAGACCAATGGTTTCTCTTCTCCCAATGACAGGGTGACGGGGTGACGGGGTGACAGGGTGATGTTCGGGTTGGTGCTGTCACCTGGTCACCAGGTCATCCCGTCACGTCAAAGCCACGCTCGTGCCATCCGCCAGCACCACCTGCGTGCCGTACGTGTGCGTCAGCACGGCGGGCGTCAACACCTGCTCGACCGGGCCGAGTGCCACCACACGCCGGTTCAGCGCCAGCAGGCTATCGAAGTGGTCCATGTTGCAACGCAGATCGTGCGTCGTCAGCAGCAGTGTTTTACCCTGGTCGGCCAGATCGTCGAGGATGCGCAGGATGCTCTCTTGCGTCGGTGCATCGACGCCGCTGATCGGCTCGTCGAGCAGCAGTACCTCTGGCTCCTGCGCCAGCGCACGGGCCAGGAACACCCGCTGCTGCTGCCCACCGGAGAGCGCCGCGATCGGGCGTGTGGCCAAAGCCTGCATCCCAACCTGCTCCAGGCAGCGCCGTGCGATCGCTCGATCGGCGGCGCTGGGCCGCGTGAACCAGCCCAGCCGGCCGTAGCGCCCCATCAACACCACATCGGCGACGCTGGCCGGGAAGCGCCAGTTGATCGCGTCGCGCTGCGGGACGTAGGCGACATGCCCGCCGCGCCGCGTGATCGCCGCGCCGCTAGCCGCGATCCTACCCGTCTCAACCGGAACCAGGCCCAGAATGGCCTTGAGCAGCGTGGTTTTGCCGGCGCCGTTCGGCCCAATGATCCCCACCAGCTGACCTGGTGCGAGCCGGAAGGCGACATCCTCCAGCACCGGTTGGGCGCCATAGCTGACCCGCAGGCCACTGATCTCCAGCGCCGGCGATGCGTCGAGTTGTGCGTTGGCCACGCGTCTGTAGGTATCGTGTTCTTGTAACATCATTCCTATAGGTGATGCACGATACGTACGCAATGCCGCGCAGGCATCGTGCAACATCAGGTATCCCTCAAGATCTTACTTCAGCGCATCGACGATTGTCTTCATATCGAATCGTAACATATCTACGTAGGATGTGACACCCGAGCTGGCGTCGCCCAGCGTGTCGGTGTAGAGATCGGCGACGACTTGCACGCCGGCTTCATCGGCCAAGGTCTTGGCGACTTTTGGATTGAACTGCGACTCGGAGAAGATCGCCTTGACCTTCTGTTCCCGTATCGCTGTGGCCAGCTTGGCCAGATCGCCGGCTGACAGCTCGGCTTCCGGATTGCCGAGGATGTTGCCGACGATCGTGAAGCCGTACTCCTTGGCGAAATAGGAGAACGCGTCGTGATTGGTCACCATCTTGCACTCGGCCTGCGGAATCGTCTCGGCCTGCTGCTTCAACTCGGCGTTGAGATCCATCAGCTGCTTGATATATGCGTCGGCGTTCATGGTATAGGTATCTTTGCCAGCGGGATCGATCTGGATCAGACCATCGCGAATCTTCTCGACATACTTGGCGCCGTAGGCCGCGCTCATCCAGAAGTGCGGGTTGCCTTCCTTGAAGTCTTCACTGCCGACATCCACAGCCTGAAGATCCTCCGAGACGGCGATCTGCGGCTGGTCTGGCTTGGCCGCGCTCTTGAACAGGTCGCTGATCCACTCTTCCAGGCCGTGCCCGTTGTAGAACACGATGTCCGCACCAGCAATCTTCTGGGCATCCCGCGGCGTTGGCTGGTAGTCCTCAGGGCCGGCGCCGATCGGGATGATGTTCTCGGCCTCGACACGGTCGCCGCCGACGTGCTTGACCATATCGGCCAGGATACTCATCGTCGTCACGACTTTGACAGTCTTTCCGGTTGCGGCGGCGGTCGGTTCCGTAGCAGCGGTTGCCACGGGTGCGGCGGTTGCTGCCGATGCGGCGCTCGGTGCTGGTGCAGACGCCGCAGCCTGCGCGGCTGTTGGTGCGGGAGCATTTGTGGGTGCTACGGCGGCAGCGGTGGGCGCGATGCTGGATGAGCCGCTGTTCTGCTGGCCGCCACAGGCCGCGAGCAGCAGCAACAGCACGGCGAGCAGCAGCCAGTGCGTCCAGCTGCGACAATGTGGTGCCAGCTGCGCATGGGCGGATGTGCGATTCATACGATAGTCTCCTCTCAGTCATGACGGCGGCCAGCGTCCCAGACGATCCACTTGCTTTATTGAGACAAATGATAGTTAGTCTCACGCCAGACAAAGCGGTATTGATGTGGCTGTATTGGAACAATAGATCGTCATAATAACGATCTGGGCCAGTGAATGCGCTGTTTCATCTCCCAGTATGATATTGTATCTCAATTCGGCGAAAATGCAAATCAAGGGTGTAGCGAATAGAAAGATATTGATATGATGTATCGTAAGGTGTTGAGGCTGTGCCACCTCTGTCCGCCTGCATCGCTCCGCCTGAATCTGGAAAGCAGTGCGGCGATACGACATGGCACTTGGTCCGCAGAGAAGCTCCTGCTTGGAGGGTACGGTTGCCCGATTGCGACGCCGGACGTTGGTTCAACCGGGACGAAGCGGCGCTCTTGAGGTGATGGACATCGCGGAGGTGGCGGGCAGCAGTAGGAGCATCACACGCGACCTCGGCCGTTCACATGAGATCGCCGCCGGCTCGGCCTACCCGAGCAAGGGTGTCATGAGTCTCCGGCTGCATCAGACAGATGCAAAAAACCGCAGGACAGCAAGCGCCAGAATCCTGTTGTGCTCGCTGCCCTACGACCTCGATGCATCGTCATGTATACTGCACCACGACGTGTCTTACGCCTGCCGCTGGCACGCCTGGCAGAGACCGGAGATCTCCAGCCAGTGCTCATCGACGCGGAAGTTGAGTCGCCGCGCCAGCCCGCCAAGTAATGCATCGATTTCGCAGCCCTCGAATGTCGCGACTGAGCCGCACGTGCGGCAGACCAGTTGATGCTGATGCCCCTGCTCGACCGGCACGTAGGCATGATCATCGCTGGTCGTCTCCTTGCCTGGGCTCCAGTGGACCCGCGCCAGCCAGTGATCCGCCAGCAGCAGGTCAACCGTTCGGTAGACCGTCGCGCGGCCAATTGGCCCGCTCTCGCCGCCGAGGTCCTGGTAGAGCTGTTCGGCGCCAAATGGCTGCGTATAGCGCACGATCCGCTCCAGGATAGCCCGGCGCGGTTCCGTGACCCGATGCCCCTGATTGCTTAAGTGGGTCAGCACACTCTCAACCCACGTCATAGTAATACTCCTTTATGCGTTCAAGTCCCTGCTGGATCTAAGTCTCATTTACTGCCGCAGTAGGTGTCGACCGCAGTTCAGTTCACAACGGCACCAACGACAGAACAAGGCACCTCGCTGATATGCCAGCATGATATTACTGCTCAATAGTATCATTATAACACGCTGGCTGAGAATATACGGCAGCCGATGCTGGTGAAGGAGCGCATACGGTAGTAGCAGCGACACTCCAATCAATTTGCTCATCAAAGAGCCTAAAGTACTTTACACCAATAAAGTGCTGATCTCGCGTTGAATCATCATGTGCGGTTATTCGATCGTATGAACCAGGTCGCGAATAGTTCCTTTCGGCGAAGCGTTTCGGAGCGCCAATACCGCGGTGTTGTCAACACGCAACGCTGGGTTGCGCGATCTCCACATTCATCTGACTCGCCCTCCATATACTCGTTTACATTCGGTCACCCACGGTTGTCGCTGTCGGGAACCACGCGATTATACGACCTCTAGCCGATTGACAATCTTCGTACATTCGGGTACAACACTCGCAGTACATGCAACGACAGGTGGACGTGTGCGCATCGCCCGAACAATCCGCGTCTTATGGCAGCATCTGCTGCGCCGCTGGCGCGCCACACGCCGGCATCTCCTGCGTAAGCGGGCGACGCTGACACTGCTGGTGCTGCTCACCTTGGGGCTCGGCGAGCCGCTGCTGTGCATCATCCACTGCCAGGTCTGGCTGCCGATCGCATTCCTCAGCTACTTCGCCGCGCAGCATCCGCACGCCCACCATCACGACCACGCGCATATGACTGTGGCGCCGACGGATCAGTCTGTGGAGCAGGCCGCTGGTGCAGCGATTACGTCGTCCGTTCCAGCCGAGCACACCATGTGCGCCTTCCAGGGCGGGCCGGGCCAAGGGTCGGTGCCGTTCCACGTGCCGCCGTCGCCCATCCACGACATGATCCCCGCACTGCTTATGCTGCTGGTCCTCCCGCTCGTAATCGCTGCATGGTCCACCGCGCGAGGAGGCGATCCACCGCCGGTGTTCCACGCGCCACCCTTCCGTCCCCCGATTCCTTTCGCTGCCTGAATCAGCCGGTCGTCTCTGTCTGGGTGCATCTATCGCACGCTCTGATTGGCGTAGATGCGCCACGGGCTGTGCCTGGCTTGTTACCGCCGAAATACTCACGTCTGCGGGCTAGCTGCTCGCATACGTGGACGTACCGTGTCTGCCATTCTATCGTTCTTTGCATTGCTGAAAGGAAACATCATCCATGTCTCGCACATTCCGCCGCCTGGCGCTCGCCTTGCTCCTGACCGCTGCGCTCATTCCATTAACCATGTCGGTTGCCCTGGCGCACGGCCATACCACAGTCGGCGACTATACGCTCGTGATTGGCTTCCATAACGAGCCGGCCTATCAGGGCGAACCCAACGGCCTCGACCTGTTTGTCACCAACACGAAGACCAAGGAGAACATCAATGGTCTGGCCGACAGCCTCAAGGTCGAGATCATCTTTGGTAGCTCGAAAAAAGAGCTGACGATCAAGCCGCAGTGGGGCCGCGACGGCGCCTACACTGCCTATGTGCTGCCCACGGAGAAAGGCGATTACACCTGGCACATCTGGGGCGACATCAAGGGCACGCCGGTCGATGTCTCGATGACCAGCAGCCCCGACACCTTCAGCGCGGTCGAAGCTAAGAGCGAGGTGGCGTTCCCGGCCGCCGAGGCCACGCCGGCCGAACTCCAGACCCAGGCCGCAGCCGCCGCGCAGTCGGCCCAACTCGCGCTGACCGTCGGCGGGCTGGGTGCCGTTCTCGGCATCATTGGCATCGTGGTGGGTGTAATGGGCCTGCGGGCGCGCCGAGCCGCAGCGACATCGGCCGCCAGCCAGCCGCAACATGCTGCATAACCTTGGATAGATAGCAGGGGAGCGTGCGGCTGCCCGACCGCGCGCTCCCACTCGGAAAGGAAGCCCAACCATGGGCAAGCGCTTATCCTTCATTCTCTGCGGGCTCCTGTTGGCGCTGCTGATCACGCGTCCCGTTGATGCACACGCCAACCTGGTGAAGTCCGATCCATCGGCAGGCGCATTGTTACAGACGGCGCCCAAGGCGATTGTGCTGGAGTTCAGCGAAGAACTGGACCCCAGCTTCAGCCGCGTGCAGCTCTACAACAGTCAGAACCAGATTGTCAATCCGGGACCGGGGGTCGTCGATCCGGCGTCCCCGCTGATCATGCGCCTGGCGTTAGGCGATCTGCCAAAAGATAGCTACACGGCGATCTGGCGCTCGCGCTCGGCCGCCGATGGGCATATCACCGAAGGCGGTGTCCCATTTGGCATTGGCGTGGCGGCCACCACCGCCTCGCTTATTCCGGCGCCGGGCACGCCCGACCCTGCGCTCGAAACCCCGCCCGTCTGGGATAGTGCGGCGCGCTGGCTGATGCTCGTGATGCTGGCGCTCGCCTTTGGCGGGCTGCCATTCGGCCTGTTGGTCTGGCGGCCGGCCATGCGGCGTGCTCGATCGGATGCGGCGGATAGCGCGGCGGCTGATACCGCGATGACCAGGATAATCCGATCGCTGGTGTTGGTTGGTGGTGGCCTGTTCCTGTTGGCCAGCGTCTTCTTTCTGGTCGTGCAGGCGGCCGATGCGGCAGGCGTGCCATTCTTCCAGGCGCTGGGCGCGCCAGTGGTGCAGCTGCTGAGTGGGCGCTCGGGCCAACTGATCCTGGCGCGGATGGCCCTGACGCTGCTCATCGGCGTGCTGGCCTGGCGGCTGCCGCCGGCTGGGCGCGGGGCGGCATGGCCGTGGTGGGCCGCGCTGGTGCTTACAGGTGTGATTGTCTTGACCTTCAGCCTGAGTGCCCACGGCGCGGCGGAGGCGCAGGGCACGGCCATCGCGGTCGCGCTCGACTGGCTGCATGTCGCGGCGATGCTGGCCTGGATCGGCGGGCTGCTCCCACTTGCGTTTGCCATTCGCGCGGCGCGGCGCTCGCCGGAACGAGCGCTGCCGCTCGCGGCCCTGATCCCACGGTTCTCCTGGCTGGCCTTCCCATGCGTGATCGTTCTCGCACTGACGGGCCTGTATAGCTATTTGCTGCACATCAATCAGCTCGATCTGCTGGCGGCGACCACCTACGGGCGAGCGCTGCTGGTCAAAATCGGGCTGTTCGCGCTGCTGTTCCTGCTCGGCGCGGTGAACCTCGGGCTGCTCTCGCGCCGGCTACGCACATCCGGTAACCGGCTAGCGGGGGCGTTCAGTCGCACGGTGCGAACCGAGCTTGTGCTTGGCATGGTGCTGCTGCTGGCGGTGGGCGCGATGACCAGCGTGGCGCCCAGCAAGACCGCCTGGGAGCAGCACGAGCGGCTGGGGCTGGCGCAGGAGGCGAAGGAGCGTGACGTCGATCTGACATTGCGGGTCGCCCCGGCGCAGATCGGTGATAACGAGTGGGCGGTGGATGTAACCGATCCGCGGCCGGGCGCGCAGAGCGCACCGGCGAAAGTGCTACTGCGCTTCGATATGCAGGGCATGACCATGGGCAAGCTCCAGACCGAGACGCAGAAGGCGAATAACGAACGCTACACGGCGCGCGGCAGCTTCACGTCGATGGGTGGGCGCTGGAACGTCGAGGTGGTGCTGCGGCGCGCCGGCTTCGACGACGTGCGGCATACCTTCGTGATGGATATCGTGCGCAGCCCGGCCGTGGCGGCGCAATGAACTGTGGAACCAACCATGACCGGCCCGCGACAAAAAGGCACACCCGGCACGCACGCCGGGATTGCGATCTTACTGATCGTTGCGCTGCTGATCGTGAGTAGTTGCAGCGCAAGCAGCAGCACTGGCCCAGTCAAGACGATCGCCCAACGCCAGACCGTCGATCAGCTCACTATTGCGCTTGAGGCGCCCGAGCGGCCGCAGCTGTTGACCGAACAGGAGGTGCTGATCACACTCACCGATCCGCAGGGCCAGCCGGTGGAGGGCGCCGAGGTATGGCTGGGACTGATCATGCCGACAATGCAAATGAGCCCGAACGAGCCGGACGCGACCGCCGAGGGACGGGGGCGCTACCGCGCCAAGGCACTTTTTACGATGTCCGGCACGTGGCAGCTGGAGATCCACGCGATCGTGCAAGGGCAGGAACATATCGCAACATTTCACGCATCAACGCTATGAGAGCGGAGACGCGCGTCTGGCGAACCGAGCGGAGTGTCTGTCTCCGCTGGTGAGGATACGGTAGAGGAGGATTGTTCCATGAAACGACGCATTGGCCTGGGGATCATTGTCGCGCTGGTGCTGAGCATGGCGCTCTGGAGCGTTGCCTCGGCACACGCCAAGCTGGTCTCGTCCGACCCGGCCGCTGGCGCAAAGCTTACCACGGCGCCAGCCAAGGTCACGCTGGTGTTTAGCGAGGAGATTTCTGAGAAGGCCGACGAGAGCAATGTCACGGTCACCGACGAGCAAGGCAACGAGGTCGGGAAAGGCGGGCTCGATAACACTGATCTCGATCATAAGACTCAATCCGCCACGCTCAAAGCTGGGCTGGGTGATGGAATCTATACCGTGAAGTGGAACGCGCTCACGCCGGACGACAACGGGCATTCCGACGGGAGCTTTACGTTCGGCGTGAACAAGGACCCCGGCGCGCAGCCGACCGCCGCACCAGAGCCGACCGAAGCGGAAGAGGCGACACCGACTGCCGCAGCCGCCGCTGGCGCAGCACAGCCAACTGCTGCGCCGGCTGGCGCCGCCAATCCGCAGAATCTGCCCAAGACCGGCGAGAGTGCGCCAAATCTGAGTGGGTACTTTGTGCTGGCCGCTTTGATTCTCCTCGTGGGTGGGCTCGTACTGCGTCAGCGCACGGGCCGCGCGAGGCCGTAGCAGCTGCGCGGCGGAGCATGGATTCCATGCTCCGCCGCCCAAGCTCAGCACATCAGGTCTCCGTCGCGGTGTCAGGGTGTGTGCTCCTGCCGCGCCCAGTCCAGCCCGCCATGATCGCCAAGTGGGTCGATCTTCCGCAGATTGCTGCCGTCAGCACTCATCAGGTAGATACCACCGGCCCCCATCATCACGATCTGCTTTCCATCGGGTGCAAATGCCACCATCGGCGTGTCCTCACGGACCATCGGCAAGCGGCGCAGGCCGGTGCCATCGATGTTGACCACCCACAGATCCCATGGCGCCCCATGCGCTTCGGCGGTCGGCGGCGCCAACACATCAAACAAGCCCTGCAACGGCGAGCGGTTGCTCGTCTTCACAGGATACCCTTGCTCGTCGGTGACTGGCCCGCCGATCGCCGCCACGATGATCCGTGTGCCGTCGGGGAAGAAGCGCGGCGCGTAGAAATCGCTGAACGCGCCCGCGCTGATCAGTTCGCGATCCCCGCTCCCATCCGGCGCGGCAAGATGCACCGAGAAGGCAGCGTTCTGTTTGTCGAAGTGGACATACACCATGCGCGTGCCATCGCGGGCGATCGTCGGGTCGCGCGCGTCTTGGAGCACTCGCTGCCCCTCTCCCGTCGCGGCGTTCACACGTACGACCTCGATTAGCCGCTCGGGAACAGGCGCCAGCGGATCGGACAGGATCGCCGACCGGCTCACATACAGCGACTGGCCATCCGGCTTCCAGCTCGGCAGCGCTAACAAGCCGCGGTCTGGCTGCCAGAGCGTGCGCAGATTGGAGCCATCGGCGTTCATGACGTAGAGCGCCGAGGTCGAGATCGGCAGCGTGGCCGTGACCGGCGGTGGACCGAGGCCGATGAATGCGATCCGCTGGCCATCGGGCGAGATGGTTGGATGTTCCGCGACGCGACCGGTGCCGAGCTGCGTCAATTGCTTCGGAGGAGCGCCGCTGCCATCGCTGCGCCAGAGGTTGCCCTGCCGCGCGAAGACCAGTGGCGGCAGCATCTCGCGCGCCTCCGGCACCGTCGTCGGCGCCACTGGGGACGGTTGCGCGGTCGGTAGGGATGTCGCGCCGACTGTCACGGTGTTCCGTCCGAAGGTGCGGATGTAGGTCACGAGCTGCCAGATTTGCTCGTCGGTCAACCGCTGGCCCCAGGCCGGCATGGCTGTCCCAGGGAAGCCGTTTTTGATCCACAGAAAGGTCTGGCCGTCAGTATGTTTGCCCGGAATCATATGCTGGGTGAAGTCGGCCGGACGCGGGCTGATCCCGGCCGCAATCGGGCCGTCGCCGCGCCCAGATACTCCGTGACAAACGGCGCAATTGGCCTGGTAGAGCTGCTGGCCGGCCGTGATGGTCTGACCGTCGGCCGGCAGCGGGTTCAGCGGGCCGCTCACCTCGCCAGGGGCGGCAATTGGGACCGCGAACGTCACCTGGAGGGACGAACGATCGGCACGGGTCAGGAACGCCTCGATGACCCACCGTCCGGCCATGGTGAAGAACGTGCCACGCGCCCGGAAGTGCCCGGCGCTCACCCGCTCCGCAGTGGCCTCGACCGTCCCCATATCCATCTCGGTCATGGAGAAGCGCAGCCGCAGCGCGCCGGCGTCGATCGGCGCACCCGCCGCGTCGGTGATGAGCACGTCGATCACCCGCTGCCCGAGCGCAGCGTCGTCGAGCTGCATCATCACACGGAGATCGCCGGCCTGTACCGTCTGCGTGACGCCTGGTGCGGCAAGCTGATCACCACTCCGGTACCACCCCACCGCACGTACTCCGAAGGCGACCATCACAGCAGCGAAGGCAACGACGAGCAGAAGCCGGATGCGCGCTACCGTCACACTCATGTTCTGAATCGATCAGTCGAAACCATAAACCATCGCGGGAGCAGCGGCGATTGTTGCTGTCACGATCGGCAAACCGCGCGTACGATCAGGTAGTATACCACCAGCTAATATTGCGGGGAGCGGTCGGGGTTCGCCATTATGCTCATCGCCCCAAACAGCACTGGAAGTGCTATACTTGCTGAAGCGGTCAGCCATGCCGTGCGCAGCATATCATGAGCCAGTTGGACAACCCTTCTCACCAAAGCCAATCGGCCAGCGACAGGGCGCTCCATCAAGCGCGTCCCGCAGGCGCTGATCCGTATGCCACCGAGGTGTACCGCTGGTGGCACTTATCACACCCCTCGCCGGAACTCCGCGCGGCACTTGACGAGGCATGGCTCGTGCCGCCTGGACGGGTGCTGGATCTGGGCTGTGGGCTGGGGACCGAACTGGCCTTTCTCGCTCGTCAGGGGTTCGCGACTGTCGGTGTGGATCTCTCAGCGATCGCGTTGCGGCGTGCCAGTGCGCGCTATGGCGATGTGTGCTTTGTGCAGGCCGATGTGCTGGCGCTCCCGTTCGAGGCTGAGGTATTTGATGTGCTGCTTGATCGCGGCTGCTTTCATTACATGCCAGCAGAACGGCGCGCACAGTACGAACACGAAGCCCGCCGCGTGCTGCGCCCTGGTGGACGCCTCTTGCTGCGCGCCTGTCTGCGGGCGGCAGGGGTACGCAACGATATCGACGAAGCGACGGTGCACGAGACGTTTGCCCACTGGCGTGTCAGGCAACTCGCCCGCACAGACATTCCGTCTGACACCCGTCGTTTGGAGGCACTGATCGCACGCCTGGAGTGCCCGTAGCCAGGCACGTGGCTCTGCCTGTTCCTGACAAGCGCCTGTCAGACGGTGGTGCGATGCACGCGGTGGGCAAATTTCTATCGCCGCGTAATGCCACCCTGGACCTGCTCATATCATGTGGCCAGGTCGGCATGGCCTCACGAAAGATCTCACTTGCGACAATTACAACAGTAAAACACATAAGACCGACTCTCGGCTTGATTGTGTCACTGGTGATGCTTGTCAATTCCAGTCAGTAATGACGAGGTGTAGTGAAGCGGTACGGGCCTATTCCCGTGTCAGGATCTGAGCATCCTGTTAACGAGCGAGAACGCAGATTATTGTGCGTGAGCCCGATTATGGCCCGGTCATGAGATAGGTTCTGTAGACTCGGAGGGTGATGCCGCCGGTATCGGCTGGGCCTCATCGACCCCAGTTGGGGAAACCTCCGGGTTTTCGGGAGGTTTCCCTCGCCCGCCATCCATCCATCAACTAGGGCTGCCCGGCTTGGAACCACAGTCGCGCCCACTCCCGCTACCACCCCCGCCACCGACTGTCCAGCCCCAGGATCTCTGGGCCAGCCTGTCGCCGACGCAAAAGACCCAGGTACGCCAGACGATCTTACACATCCTGCAGGAGGTGCTCGATGATCACCCGCATCTTGCGACCGCAGCGATCATGAATGTAATGCGCATCCTGCGCTGGCTTGCTGAGGAGTCGAAAGCGAAAACGCCGCGATCGGCATTCGCTCGATTGTACCAGGCTGCCACCTGAACGGGCACTGCTTGTGGGATTCGCCACCAATATCAAAGTGCGGGAGAACCGGGATAATGATACTCAACAGTGCGGTATCGATATCAGAGCCCTCCCTGCAATTCTCTGCATTTGGGAGGGCTCCGGCATTGGGTGCGTCTCAGTATCATCCTCGTCGCTGGGTTCATTATCTGGAGATTATTGGCCAGTACTTCGGAACGTCCACGCGGCGCGGTGTGCGCATGGCTCGATGCCTGCCTGTTCGCGCTCGAGCCCATTCTTTAGAATCTCCTTAGACTCCTCCCGGTGTTCTTTAGAGCTTCCTTAGATCGCCTGACTATACTGCGCCTGAGCAATCCGTACTGCTGGTTGCGCGGGTGTCGGCCTAGACGCCGTTGGCTGGACGAGCACGTCATCAGGGCCTCGGAGGAGGCATGGACGGCAGCACTCCAGCCGATCAGGCATACGCTGAGGATGTCACCGATCTACATGAGGCCCAGCGCATGATCGCACAGTTGCGGCGCGCCGTGGAGCAACACACCGAACTGACCGACGACTATGAATCTCTGCCGCAGCACCGGCAGCGGTGTGCCTTGCCCGGGGTACGCGGATGATTGCCGAACTCAAGCGCCTGTTGGTTGGCCGCCCGCTCACAACCGACCAACTTGCCCATGAGCGCCTGTCCAAGAGTATCGCGCTGGCGGTCTTCGCCTCCGATGCGCTCTCCTCGGTCGCATATGCGACCGAGGCGATTCTGATCGCCCTGCTGGCTGCGGGAACGGGCGCGCTCAACTACGCGCCGCCCATTGCTGGTGGCATCGCGCTGCTGCTGATCACGGTCGCGTTCTCCTATCGCCAGACAATCATGGCCTACCCGCAGGGCGGTGGCGCCTACATCGTCGCTCGCGAGAACCTCGGAATGGTCCCCTCGTTGGTCGCCGCGGCTCCTTTGCTCGTCTCGTATGTGCTCACGGTCGCCGTCAGCATGTCTGCCGCCGTCGCGGCGATCGCCTCTGCGGTCGAAGCACTCGAGCCGTATCGTGTCGAGCTGGCAATCGGCCTGATCGCTCTGGTGACACTCGCGAATCTACGCGGGATCAAGGAGTCCGGCCGGCTGTTCGCCATCCCGACCTACTTGTTCATCGCCAGCATGTTCGTGCTGATTGGGGTTGGCCTCGTCAAGCTGATCACCGGTGCGGTCGTCCCGGCACCGCCGCCGGCCGTGCCGAACATCCCGGCGGAGCTGCAGCCGCTCGCGTTCTTCCTGCTGCTCCACGCCTTTGCGGCAGGCTGTACGGCGCTGACCGGCATCGAAGCCATCAGCGATGGCGTTCCCGCCTTCAAGCGGCCCGAGTCCCCCAACGCGGCGCTGACCCTCGTGGCGATGGTGATCATCCTCGTCACGATGTTCCTGGGCATCACGCTCCTGGCCGATGTCTATGACATCATTCCGGACGGCAGCGCTGAGCCGGAGACGGCTAACTCGCAGCTGGCACGTGCTGTCTTCGGCGCAACCTCACCACTCTATTACCTGTCGCAGGTCGCCACCATGCTGATCCTGGTGCTGGCTTCGAACACCGCCTACGCCGACTTCCCGCGCCTATCCTATTTCCTGGCGAGCGATCGCTTTCTGCCCCGCCAATTCGCGCAGCGCGGCGACCGCCTGGTCTTCTCCAACGGGGTGGTAGCGCTGGGCGTGCTCTCGGCGCTCTTAGTGATCGCCTTCGGTGCCAGGGAGCAAGCGCTGCTGCCGCTCTATGCGGTGGGCGTGTTTATGTCCTTCACGCTCTCGCAATTTGGCATGGTGATGCGCGGGCGACGCTTGCGCCTACCTGGGTGGTGGCGCAGCGCGCTGGTCAGTAGTATTGGCGCGATCGTCACGGGGATCGTGCTGCTGGTCATCGCGGGGACGCGCTTCCTCGAAGGCGCGTGGGCGGTAATCGTGCTCATTCCCATCCTGGTGCTGATTCTGTTGAGCATCTACCGCCACTACACCAACGTCGCCCGCCAGCTATCGCTCGCCGATGCGCTGCCGCCGCACGCCGTGCGTCGCCATACGGTTGTGGTGTTGATCAGCGGGGTGCATCGCGGGGTGATCCCGGCGCTGCAATATGGGCTCTCAATCGCGCCGGACAACGTCACGGCGGTGTATGTGGATCTTGATGCGGCGACGACCGAGAAACTGCGGGTCAAGTGGGCGCAGTGGGGCAGCGGCATCCCGCTCGTCGTGCTCGCATCGCCCTACCGCTCGCTCCTGCGGCCGATCCTGCAGTACATTGACGAGGTCGATGCCCTCTACGAGGATGACGTGCTGACGATTATTCTACCCGAATTTGTTCCGGCGAAGTGGTGGCAGCACCTGCTGCACAACCAGACTGCCCTGCTGATCAAGGCGACGCTGTTGTTCAGTAAGGGCAAGGCGGTGCTGAGCGTGCCCTATCACCTGGATGATTGAAGCGCGGTCGCCGCGGCGAGCCATGTCCGTCGCAGCGCTTGCCGGGATGATCTGGGATGGGCGAGCCGCCGCTACTCAGTCGTCGGCATCGGACGCGCGCTCGCGCACGGCCAGACAGAAGATCAAGGCACCCAGAATCGCGCCGATGATGCTCGGTAGATTGAAATGGGTCCCCTGGGCGTGCGGCAGTCCATCGCCGATGATTCCCCCAACGAAGCCGCCGAAGGCGCCCGCCAGGAACGGGGGGCCTTGGGCCGAGCGCGTGCCGCGCCGCAGTATGCCTCCGCCCGCGACCATCGCGATTACAATGCCGATCAGGGGCCACATGAGATACGCCATCGGACTCCCGTGTTCGCTCGCGCGAAAGAGCACGACCCAACGATAGGTACATCGTTATCGATACTCACCGAAATCTGCAACGCTCAGCACCTCGATGGGCGTGCGGTTATACTGGAAGTATGCCGATGGCCGTCGTGGATGCAGCGCGTATCACGCCAGACCAAGCACAGAACCGATTAGTGCGGCGCCGTGCCGCTGATGGTCTGCGTGGCGCTGACGCGCGGCGGATTGCTATACAGTGGGAGCTTGCCATCCCAACGCTGAATTTGCTGATACTCAATCAACTCTGCTGTGAGACTCTGTGCCAGCGTACGGTTGGCTTGCGCCTGGGCTTTGGCACGGGTTAGCGTAGCCTGCGCCTCGCCTTCGGCCTGGGCTTTGAGGGCGTTGGCATGTCCCGTGGCCTCGGCGACATCCTGCTCGGCTTTGACTTGGGCCTGCTGGAGCTGGAATTGCTGCTGCTCCGCCGCTTGCTGCGCGGCAATTTTGGCATCCAGCACCTGTTGCAATGCCGCCGGAAGATGGACCTCGCGCACGGCAACGGAAAGTAAGCGCAGATGGCGCTTGGCGAATTCGTCAGAGAGCACTTGGCTGAGTTCAGCATTAATGGCGTCGCGCTTGCTCGAGGTGATTTCTTCCCAACCGTATTTTGAGGCAACGACCGGTACTTGCGAGCGGGTATACTGGCGCACCACGCGGTCCTCCACGGTGGTAATGTCGGCGCCACCCCAATCTTGGTACAGCTGACCCGCCTCGTCTTTGATCACCTGATACTGGATGACAATATCCAGATTGAGCTGTTGACCCTCTTTGCTCTGAACCTTAATTGAATCATCGCCCGCGGTCGAACCTTCGGTGGCCTGCTGGATCATGCTATAGGTTTGAATAGTGATCGGGTACTCCTGGATGGCTTCAGTGAAAGGATTAATGAAGGCCCAGCCCGGCTCGCGCGCACCGGTGGTCACCTGGTGCGACGCTTTGTCAAAGACAATGCCGACATAGCCCGGGCGAATGCTGCGCCAGGCCGAAAAGACGACCCCAACGAGCACGACTGCGATCAGCGCGATACTGCCGATGGGCCTGAGGCGCAGCGGCATCCGTTTGAAAGCAGTCACCCGAGCCATGCGACTATCCTCCTAGGCGTGGTCGTCTGCACGGAGACAAGCCGCCGTGCTACTGGTCTCGTTGAACATTGAGCCGGCGCCCGCGCTCATTACGGTTGTGCCCTGCACCTTTCGGACCAAGATCTGCCTGCAATGTCGCTTTGAAAAGCGTGTCAACCTCACAGTCAATTGGGTCAAACGCAGCGCCGGTGGTGTCGCGAGCTGGTTCCACACTGACCCGTGGATGTGAGCGGATACTCAGCGCCCGGTGGATGCCGCTGGGTGTGCGGAGGATACTGTCAATCAGGAACACACCCAGGACAAAGATAGCGGCTTGCAGCAATGCAACCGCCAGCGCCACGAGATAGCCGGTGCGTGTCCCTGAAAGGAACACCAGCGACGTAGCGCGTTCAACAAGCAAGGCCACGATGTAGAGCAGCGCAAACCTCCAGTGGAAATCGTTGTCAAAGGTGAGCCAGCGACCACTCCCACCCCATCTCTGGTAGGCACGTAGGAAATCAAGCAGCGCCAACACCACGCCGACACACAAGGGAAGAGCGGCGACATCAATCAGCCAATCAAAGAGGGTCTTGATCATGCGCGTTGGGCTGTCGCCCTCCTTTCGTGTGTCCGTAGATTCTTGGAGCCTTTGTGGTAGTGTTGCTCCCGCCCCACTTGCAACACCATAGGACGGCATTCAGCAGTTTAGCGGCGGGTTAGGAGTGCCGCGAAGACAGATATCACAGGATTCTGGATGTCGCGGTCCTCGATGAGAGCGTTATGCGTTTGTGGGCGCAGTATAGTCAGGCGATCTAAGGAAGCTCTAAAGAACACTGGGAGGAGTCTAAGGAGATTCTAAGAGTCTTTCTGAAAAGGTCAGGCGGTTGCCAGCCGGCGGATCATTAATCGGGTGATCGCGATGTAGATTATGGCTTCGCTGCTACCAGGCAGCTCTTCATAGTCCTCGCTTAACCGCTTGAACAGCATCCGCGCTTCTTTGGGATCCCAGATTGAAGCCGCCGTCACGACGACCGCTAGCCCCAATCCCATGGTATCGACCAGCAGGCGCCGCTTGCGGCCCTTGATCTGCTTGCTACTGTCATAGCCGCGCAGGCCGCGGACCCGGCAGGACGCTCAGAGGGCACCCAACGCTTTGGCTGTCCAGGCAGCCGGCCACAGATGCTAATGGTGGCAGGCGCGGCGGCGCACTTCCGTGTGCAAGGTATCAAAGAACGGGCTCGAGTGCGAACAGGCAAGCATCGAGCCAGGCTCACCACCGCGTTGCGCCGGTGTTCCAATGTGCCGAGCCATCGACCCCAGCACCAGGAGCAGGACACAACTGCGCGATCTCTCCATGTGCAGCTACCGCTAACGATCCTCAGGATCGGCGAAGCGATACCCAATGCCGGGTTCGGTGAGGATATAGCGCGGGCGCGCGGGCGCGGGTTCGATCTTGCGTCGCAACTGGCTGATAAAGACATGCAAGTTCTGGACATTCTCTTCGTAGCCGGCGCCCCAGATCTGTTCGAGCAACCAGCTGTGCGTCAAGACACGGCCGGCTTGCGTCGCCAGCGCAGTCAGCAGCGCGTATTCGGTTGGTGTCAAGCGCACATCCTCACCGCCACAACTGACACGTCGCCGCGCGAGGTCGATTCTCAGATCGCCAATAGCGATCTGCGCAAGCGTCACCTGCCGTCGCTCCGCATGCCGCAGCGCGACACGAATCCGCGCGAGCAGTTCGTGGGTACTGAACGGCTTGGTCAGATAGTCGTCCGCACCAAGATCAAGCGCGCGGACCTTCTCCGTCTCCTGATCGCGTGCGGACAGCACAACAATCGGGACATCACTCCAACTGCGCAACTGCCGACAGACCTCCACCCCGTCCGTATCCGGCAGGCTTAGATCGAGAATGACGACGGCCGCCGGGTCGCCTGCGGCTACATCGAGACCTTCCTCGCCAGTTGCGGCTACGCTCACACGATAGCCGCGTTCACGCAAACTGGAGCGTAGCAGCCGCCGGATCGACATATCGTCATCGATCACTAAGATATGGGCTGGGGCCATAGAGTCTGCTCCTTGTTCGTGGCATCGGCATGCAACGGCAGGCGGATGGCCACCAGCACGCCACCGCCTTTGCGATCGAGGATGGCGATATCGCCGCCATGTGCTTCGACGAAGCCTTTACAGATCGCTAATCCGAGTCCCGCTCCGGGCAGACCAGCCTGTTGCGTCTGAGGAAGGCGGTAGAACTTCTCAAAGACCCGCGCACGCTCACTGGCGGGAATGCCTGGCCCGCGGTCGCCGATACAGAGCATTAAGGATGGCGCTTCCTGGCGGGCCGTGATCGTGAGCGGTGAGCCAGGCGGAGCATGCTTGAGCGCGTTCTGCAGCACATTCCAAAGAACCTGTTCAAGCTGCACATAATCCACGGGTATCAGCGGGAGGTCATCCGGCACGTGAAGCTCGATCGGATGGCCTTCCAGATTCGGCGCCAATCGCTGGAGCACGTGGTAGACAATCTCAGCCACATTATACCAGCCACGTTGCGGGCGCAGCACGCCGGCCTCGATCCGCGTCAGATCGAGCATATTGCTCACCAAATGGTAGAGCTGAGTTGCTTCGCCTTTAATGATTTGGGCAAAGTCGAGGATCGCGGCTGCACTCCAGTGAACGTCGTCGGCCATCAGCTCATCCGCCGCCGCGGTGATCGCGGCCAGCGGTGTGCGTAAGTCGTGCGATACTGTCGAGATCAGGGTGGACTTCAGCCGATCCGACTCGGCAAGCGCTTCGGCGCGAGCGGCGGCCTGCGCCAGCCGGCTCCGCTCCAAGGCAAGCGCCGCCTGATTCGCCAGCGTCTCCAGCAGCAGTTGCTGATTATGATCGAGCGACGTTTGCTGAGGCGCCAGAGCGACGCGCAACTTGCCGAGCGTCTGTTCGCCAGCGCGAAGCGTCGCCGTGACCGCTGGCCTCTGGTCGGGCCAGACTCCCCGCGCAATCAAGACGTCGAGCTTGCCATCGATGCCCCTGAGGAGCAATTGGCAGGCTGGGCATGCGAGGAGCTGCCTGGTGGTATCGACAATCACCGGCGCGATCCGCTCAAAGTCGAGTTCGGTGCTAATCGACTGGCTGAGTTCATAGAGAATCGTCATCTCGCGCGCCTGTTGACGCGCCATGGCCGCCTGCTCGCGCGCGTGTAAGGTGATCGCGCCGGCAATGAGTGCTGCGGCGACGAAACTGAACAACTGCCAGGGATCAGTGATATTGTCAATGGTGTAGGTCAAGACCGGTTCGACAAAGAAAAACTTGAATGTCAAGAAGCTGGCCACTGCAGCAATCACGGCTGGCGTACGGCCGGCGGTGGCGGCACACAGCAGCACCACGACCAGGTAGAACAGTGCGATGTTAGCGGCACTGATAGAATGCTGGACAAACCAGAGCAGCCCCGTGACCGTGGCAACGATGATCAGGCTCCAGAGGTACGGATGGAACACGGCGACATGATGGAGCCGGGCAGGCAAACGAGCAGTCATCCACATCTGTGATCCCCTTTCACGTGATGTATCGCGGTGCAGTTGGTTAACAGTAGCTGCTGGCGGCTCGGGTGCCGACGCCAGTTCACACATCCACTGGCGATCATTTCCGGATCGATGCCCAAATCGCGCGGTCTTTTGAGCTGTCATGCTCTATTGGGTGACTAGTTTGACCGCCTCCGCCTTCTCAGCTGGAGGGTTTGCGACTTTTCATGCGCCCCTCTCAGTTCAAGTATACCGTATGTGCGGTATGCATGAAACTCAGGTGCGGGCCACTCGTCAGCGTCACGCGACGCCAGGACGGGCAACCACACGGTTGTGCGCGGGCGTGCATATAGTCGCCGTCGATGCCGGCTGTCAGCGGGCAATCAGGTCGTGGTAAGCCGTGCCAGTCCGCTGACAGCCCGCGACAAAGAACACCTGCTCGTCCACGAGTCATCGATCAACCGCCCAGCGCATATAGCCTGGTGGCGAGCTGCCCAACGGTCGTGCAGGTCTGATCGCCTACTACGTCGTCGCGGACTCAGTTGAAGCGGCGGTAGCGGTGCCGCAGCGTGTAGGCCAACAGGCGGTGTCTGAGCGTCTCGGTGAGATCGGCGTCGTGTAGCCATAGATCTACAGGAACGCGCGGAGCAGCACCGGGCGATCATGCATCAGGAACAGCCCTGTGGCCGTAAGATCGTACTCGTGAAAGCCGATCCGCGTATCGCCAAAGTCGAACAGTCCCGCGAGCCGCCCTGACCCTGCGCTTCTACCACAAGCAGATGGCCTTGGTGAATATCGCCGCTCACAATCGTGGGCGCAAAGCTGCTCTGAGCAAATACCTGCCCGGACGCCGCATTGGCACTGTCGGGTGCGGCTGGTTAGCCTGCTCCTGCTCGTTCCACCAACTCCACTGTCAAGCCCTCCTCGGTACAGACGGACAGCTGGGCCACTGGAATACGCGTCTGATCTCTGTCATCCAGCAGGAGGTGCTCGACCCGATGCGCGGAGTCGATCGCCACCCCACGCAGGTGTCCAACCACCTTGCCGTCTGCTGCGGTGACGGGCGTGCCCTTCTTGAGCGCCGCGCAGCGTTCGGGAATACTGCGCTGGTGGACGGCCGTGTCCGGTAGGACGACGTCGAGTTCCGGCAGCGCTTTCAGTTGGGCCGTGCTGATAGTTAGGCTGACGGTGTCCGCGCTGGCATCGCGGATAGCTGACGCCGCCACGCAGTGATTATGTCCGCCGAATAGCCCGCGATGTACCACCAGGTACTCCAGACTGTGGGTCGTCGAGTCTAACACGATGTGGCTGATGCTGCCACCTTTGCCGTCGGTACACTGCACCGTACTTCCAAGGACGATCGCTTGTGCCATGGGGCCCTCCTCTCAAATTGAGAACAATCAACGATCCCATGAATTCGGTCGAGGTGGTACGCCAATCAAGGCCGCAACGGATACTGTATGTTTCCCACCAACCGCGCTCCCTGTCGCACTGGCTGACGAAACGGGTGGCTGGACCGGCGCTGGCTCACGTCAGATCGTCGCAGTACGGGAGGAACGGTAGGGACCGCGCGTTGGATCGCCCGCGATCCAGGCGTCATCCATCCTGCTCTCGCGCCTCGCGCAGCACGCGTGCCGCGCGTACGAGCGCGTGCGCCAGCAATGCGGCAGGCGCCACCTCCACGCGGGCGGCGTCCGGCGGTCCAGTCTCAGTTCCAGCGTATACCCAGGTACGAAAGGCATTGCGTTGTTCCGGTGTGCCGAGAATGGCGACGGTTTGGCCGCCATGGAGTACCTCGTCTGGTCCAGGATTGCTGAGCAGCGCGCCGTCGTGGAGCAGCGCTGCGATTGAGGCGCCCGTGTGCTCCCTGATGCCGCTGGATGCGATCGGCTGCCCGACGAGTGGCGCATCGGGCGGCAACGTCAGCCACTCGATGTCGAGGGCGTTGCGCGAGCGGCGCAACTGGCTGAGCAGCTGCGCGTCGGTATGGAGCGTCTCGAACGGCTGATAGCGTTCGGTGCGGATCGTGTCGCTGAGGTGCTCGATCTCGACCGCCGGCACGTCGAAGTGTAGCAACGTCTGGCGTACCAGCTCCAGCCCGGCCTCGAACTCCGGCTGCACAATCTCATAGATCCCGAATCGCTGCAGGTGCTCGATCTGCGCCAGCCGCACCGCCCGCGCAACGACGTGCAGCGCAGGATTGAGCGCGCGCACCGCACGCACCACCAGTTCCACGTCGATCGCCGCCGACACGACGACCAACGCCAGCCGCGCCCTCTGAACGCCAGCGGCTCCCAGCACGACCGGACTACTTGCGTCGCCGTAGATCACCGGCAGCCCGGCGGCTTTGGCGCGATCGACCGCCTGCTGGTCCTGGTCGATCACCACGCAGGGCAAATTCAGGCGTTGGAGTAGGTCGGCGGTGTAGCGCCCGACACGCCCGTAGCCGACGATGATGATGTGGTTGTGCAGCCCCGCCTCCGGCAACTGGAATGCCTCTAGCGGTGCGGCGCCGCCACGACGGCCATACCACCGGCCAAGCGGCTCGACCAGCCGCGTGGCGAAGGGGGTGAGCACCATCGTGGTGACGGTTGCGCTGAGGATGAGGGCAAAGTGATCGGGCTGGATCGCGCCCTGTGCGATCCCGACGCGCGCCAGCACGAAGGCAAACTCGCCGATCTGGAACAGCCCCAGTCCGACTGCCAACGCGGTCGGGGCGGCGTAGCCGAATGCACGGGTGATGCCGCCGAAGATCAGCGCCTTCCCGACCACGACGAGCAGGACGAGCAGCAGCACTGTGCCCAGGTTGGCGACCAGGAACGCCGGATCGAGCAGCATCCCGACCGACACGAAGAAGAGCATGCCAAACACGTCGCGCAGGGGAATGACATCACTGAGCGCCTGATGACTGTACTCGGACTCGCTCAGCACCATGCCGGCGACGAATGCGCCGAAGGCGAACGAGAGGCCGGCCAGGTAGGTCGCATAGCCGATCCCAAGCCCAATCGCCAGAACCGAGATGAGAAACAGCTCACGTGAGTTCCAGGCGGCGATGCGCTTGAGGAGGGCTGGGATGAGCCGGGTGCCACCGTAGATCATCGCCGCGAGAAAGGCGGCGGCATACAGTACCGCCAGCCCCAAGCGCCCTAGCCCCTGTCCGAGGGAGTCCAGCTCAGGCAAGATGATCAGCATTGGGACTACAGCCAGATCCTGGACGACGAGCATGCCGATCATAATTCGGCTGGCCAGCGTGCCCATACGCCCCTGCGCCATCAGGGTCTTGAGAATGACCATGGTGCTGGAGAGCGAGACCAGCGCACCGAGCCAGAGCGACTCGTAGGCCGACCAGCCGAGCAGCGCGCCGATGCCGAAGCCCAGGGCGATCGTCAGCAGCAATTGCAGAGGTGTGCCGAAGAAGGCAATGGAGCGGATACGCCCCAGCTTCTGCAGGTTGAACTCCAGCCCGAGCGCGAACAGCAGCAGTGCGACTCCAATCTCGGCCAGAAGCTCGATGTCGTGGATCTCAGTGACGGTCACGCCACCGGTATGAGGACCGACGAGGATGCCGGCGACGATATAGCCGAGGATGAGCGGCTGGCGCAGGCGCTGGGCGAGAAAGCCGCCGAGTAGCGCGGCGACCAGGATGATCGCAATATCAGCGGCAATCCCCATCGTACCCTCCTGCATCCGCATGTGCTTGGCTCACCAGCACGAAGGTCACCCAAAAGGCGCACAGTGCCAGCATATTCGTCACAATCAGGTGCGCGTAGTTGATTTTAGAGAATCGCAACCGGATTTGCTCAAGCGCAATCGATGTCATAAGAGCGCCCATATAACGCCAGTGGATCTATCTAGATCACACCGCAGACCGTCACATCAGGTGTATCACAAAGACGGCGTCGGTTAATCGCGGTAGCGTCGCAACCGCAGCACCATCGCGACGATCACGACGACCACGACGGTTACAGCGAACGCGATGGGATCGATTCGGGCGGAAACTTGGGCGTCGCGGCCCTCCTTCCGAATTAATTGCAGCATCGCCTTGGCGGATGCGGCGATCTCCCCAAGCTGCTTACCAACGCTAGGCTTCGACGCGGCCATCAACTTGCATCACCTTCGAACGATAGTCATGCGAGCACAGGGAAAGGTCTTCTATGCTCGCATGACTATCGCTGGATCGTGAGAATACCAATCCGCACTAAGAAAAACCTAAAGAAACTGGGGAAGAAACTATGGAAAAACTATGGGAATACCGGTTCGGTATATTTGAGTTCTTATAAGGAGGACAGGTCGTCGATCGCGTAGAAACGATAGCCGATGCCCTGAATGCAATATCCTCAGCTGCAGCCCACAGCCAGCCCTCCACCACAATCTGATAGTCCGTCGAGGCTGTCCTTGGGATTGCAGCTTCTGTAGTATCCGCCCATTTTATGAGGCGCAGGAAGGCCCACTGCGTCGCATGCGGCGCCCTGAGGCTATCGTCGAGGAGATATGCGCTATTCATAGAGAACGCGATGTCCCGGTATTTCTGTTCCAAGACGACGATTTCTTGGGTGGTGGCCGGCGTGCGCGCCAGTGGGCATGCGCTATCGCCGACGGTCTGGTGCAAGCGGGACTCGCCGGCAAGGTCGCCTTCAAGGTGAGTTGCCGCTCGGATGAGATTGACACCGACTGTATGCAGCGGCTGATTGCGGGAGGACTCACGCACGTCTATATGGGGGTTGAGAATGGCGATCCGCAGGGGCTCATTAATATGAGCAAGCGGATCAAACCCGAGCAGCACCTTCGCGCAGGTCACATTCTGAAAGAGCTTGGGTTGTCATTCGATTTCGGCTTCATGTTGCTGGACCCCTACAGCACGTTTGAGATGGTGCGGAACAATATTGACTTTCTCGAAACGTTCGTCGGCGATGGGTGGGCGGTTGCCAGCTTCTGTCGCATGCTTCCCTATGCGGGTACGCCGCTGAAGGCAAAACTCGAACAAAGCGGGCGGTTGTTGGGTACACCCTTTGAGCCGGACTATCGTTTCCTCGACCCGAAGCTCGACATCTTTTACGATTGGATGTTGGAAACGTTCCACGAGCGCAATTTCACCAATCGTGGCTTATGCCATATTCTAAAGTCGATGCTCTTTGAAGCACGACTCAGACTACCCGCTCATAACTGTTTTGGTGACTTCGAGCGTGCCTACGTGCAGCACCTCACTGCAGTCTGTAACGGCCTCGCATTCTACACGCTGCGTACAGCAGTCGAGTATCTCGTCGCCACACCCCTCAACACATTGGAACACGACCGGTCATTCCTTCAGCAACTTACCCGTCATGAGCGTGCCGAGGAGGAGCGGCTGCTGCGCGAAGTGGTGGATTTCTACTGGTCGGTGCGCCAGCGCAAGGCGTCACAATCTACCGCTACACCACTGGAAATGGTTGGTGGCTTCGAGAAGTCATGGACCATTGCCGAAGGAGTATCGTCATAAGCCATATCTATTCGGTCGTTGCGTGTGGCCAGATCGAGCAGGCTTTCGCGCCAATATGCCAGGAAACCATGTAGACTGCATGGTCTTGCTATACTTAGGAGAGTGCAAATTCGCTTTCTGGCGCCTAAGTAGTCCACCATAGGGATTTTCCAGGAGGTTGGAGGAGCCTTGCGCCCAACCTCCACCCAGTTGGTCACCACGGTCCTGTAAACGTTTCCGTGTGTTCTTTGCTGCCATGGCTGTCTCTATCACCAAAGCGCCTCCACGAGACGCGATGAGGACAGACGCCCCACCGCCAGCAGGATGCGTGGAGTCCTGCCCCAGCCGCTGACCCCACCACGAGGGCCGGTACCGAGGATCTGGCGGCACTGTCATCAATCGTCCGCAGTCAGCGGCTTTCATCCTCTCCTGCTACCCCACTCAACAGGGATGTTTTTTTGCCGTGCCCGCACTGCGATACGCAGGCCAGGTGTGGCGCATGCCTACGCCGCCGTTCGCGTCTGCTTGCGGCGCTTCCGCCAGCCAGGACGCGGGAAAGCTGCTCTGGGCCGACGAGCGCACCGGGTGACTGGTTGATCGCTGCTGGTTGAGGGACCACGCCGATCGCGGCGGGCACGCTGTCCGTTTCTGGCGGCGGCACGCTCAGCGACGTGCTCTGGGCGTTCGCCTGCGCGTGCTGTTTGCCATCGGCCAGCGCCAGTGCGACCGTGTAGTCGCCCAGATTGAGCCGCCCGGCGAATGGCACTTCGACAAAGGTCGAGGTGCCAGCGTACAAGGTATCCAGAGCGATTGGGTAGCGGCTGATCTCGGCACCGTGCGCGTCGCGCAACACAAAGTCGCCGGACGGTTTGAGCGGATCGCCACCGCGAGACCTGCGAGCAGGCGCGCAAATGGTCAGCTGTTCCGTGGGTCATTGACGGTGTCCTAGTATACGTTGATGATCTCGACGCGCATTTCGCGCGCGAAGACGGCGGGAGCCACGATCCTGTCGGAGATCCAAGAGGACTCGCCAGGGCGGCGGTATCGTGCCGATCGCCCAGTTCGAAAAGGCTCTGGCGGAGCTCAAAGCGCGATTGGAAGAGGTCGAGCAAGCAAACGACAAGCGGCGCCGTTCTCCAAGGGGAAACTGAAAGCGAACCCCAAGAAGCTCGGATGTAAGGCGGGCCATGTCGGGGTGCAACGCGCCCAACTGGAGCGGGTGCTATTCGGAAGGATGATCTCTGGTGGGTGTGCTGGCAGATACGGAGGCACAACCCGCACAGGCCAGTCTCTTGGTCAAGAAAACCCGCACGCCGACATCCACCCCGACGGCAACTCGAACCGCAATTCCAACCGCAACGCCTCCCTCAGCCTCTACGCCGACACCCACCCCCATGCCCGGTCCTAACGGCGTCTGGAATGTCGTCCAAAGCCCCAACACTGGCTCACCGAACAATTCCCTCTTTGGCGTGGCAGCGATCGCGTCTAACGATGTGTGGGCAGTTGGCGCCTATGGTGTCCTTGGCGTTTCGGCTCAGCAACTCATTGAGCACTGGGATGGCACGAACTGGAACACTGCCACCAGTCCATCTCTGACAACGCCCAGCGAACTCCTGGCGGTCAGCGCCGTTGCCGCCAATGACGTGTGGGCGGTCGGCGGATACGATTCCGGCGGCCAGGCGCTCATCGAACATTGGAATGGCTCCACCTGGAGTGTCGTCACGAACCCGAACCCCGGCACATTCAATCGCTTCTTTGGCGTTGCCGCGATTTCAAGTAATAACGTCTGGGCAGTGGGTCAGTTCGCCAATGGTGGGCCGAGTCAGACACTGATCGAACACTGGGATGGTACGAGTTGGAGTGTCATCCCCAGCCCAAACGTTCCCAACCAACATAATCGGCTTAATTCCGTGACCGCCGTTCCCGGCTCACCCAACGAGCTCTGGGCAGTCGGCACAGCGGGCACTTCCGCGCTGATCTTGCATTGGAACGGTACCCAATGGAGCCTCGTCCCCAGCCCGAATGTAGGCATCAATCCTTACCTGACGAGCGTAGTGCCGATTTCCGCCAATGATGTTTGGGCCGTCGGATATACGGGCGGCAGCTCAGGCACCCTCACACTTACCGAGCACTGGAACGGCTCGACGTGGAGTGTAGTCTCCAGCCCGAACCCCAGCGCCACCTACAATTACTTGTGGGGAGTTACCGCGCTCGCGCCGAACAACGTCTGGGCAGTGGGTGATTTCAATGCAACGGGGGGCAATGGGCAGGTATTGCTCCTTAAGTGGAACGGCGCGTCCTGGGTGCAGGTCCCTGGCGATAATTCCGGTCCCAGTGGCTTGGCATTCACATTGAAGGCGGTGAGTGCAGTCAGCGCGAGTGACATTTGGTGTGTCGGCAGCAATAGCCACACACTTGCCGAGCACTGGAACGGTACCCAATGGAGCATCATCTCCACCCCGAACGCAGGCACTGGCGAGAATGTACTTAACGGCGTGAGTGGGGCCGCCTCAAGCGATGTCTGGGAGGTAGGCTATTACACCTTTGGCACCGAAAAGCGGACCTTGATTGAACATTGGAACGGCGCGCGCTGGAGCATTGTGCCCAGTCCCAATTCGGGTAAGCGGCTCAACGTGCTCAACGGCGTGGTCGCCATTTCGCCATCGAACGTATGGGCCGTGGGCAGTGCGGGCAGCGGCAACGCCCTCGACCAGATCACTTTGATTCTGCACTGGGACGGAACGAGTTGGACGGTCGTCCCCAGTCCCAGCCCCGGCACGGCGCAGCTCAATTCAACGTACGGCTCGTCAGTCATGACCGGGTCGCCATCACTCAGGCGGACGACGGTCGCCGCGTCGGGGCCATGGAGTGCGCCACCGAAGACGAACGTAGCGCTGGCCTCCATCTCGGCTTCGAGGGCAGTGACCCGCTCCATGAATCTGTGCATCTGCGCGGGCGTGCTCGGCGCCCCGGGGACCTCACCCTCGACTGCGTACGTAGACAACAGGTACTGACTCATGATTCCGCCTCACGTTGGTGCGGGCCGTTCCCGCGCTCACCCTACTTACGAATGGGATCGGCCCACGAGGACACCCACACCAAGAATAATCCTGAACGATTCGTGGCCCGGGGCATTGGTAGAGTGTCTATTGGACCACAACGCTGCGCCGATCACCAGATACGGCGCCATAACGAGCACGTCGCCCGCACTCGCAATCGCACTCCGAGGGGACAGATCCCACGAACCCGCGTTCTCCTCTCCGAATAGTCGATCATGGAGTTTAATCCAGCGCGCCCCGAAAATATGCAGCGAACTGATGTTCGCTTTACATGTACATATCCCTCACACGAGATCGTTTATTTCCTATTTTGGTATATACCTCGGCTCAACGTCTGGCCATTCAGCTGCGCCGTCACCGATAAAACGCGACAACATTGTAGCAGAAACCAGCACGCAAAATTGGGTCGATCTCGGTCGACGCGCAGCGGCGTCAGCTGCAATGGCGTGTTCGGGCGCGAGCCCGCACCGGAGGTGGCGCTTGGGAATGCGCAAAACGCTGCTTCTGGCAAGCACCAAGCGATGAGATATATTGTTGGGAGCTCAATCAACGGCATTGAACCCGTGTACCTTCTGCTGGTAGGTGTTCTGCTTTCATGCCTACAACGGTCAGTTCTTGTGGCATCAGTCATGCGTCCACAGTGCACCATTCTAGCATTTGCTTGAAGTGTTCGACCAGGTGACGACCTCACGTCTGCGGCTTGGCCGTTTCCGCTTCCGCGCTCTCACTGGTTTTTTGCTCGTGTTCGAATGTGATGATTCCCGTGGTTCCATCAACGGTGACTGCTTGCCCACTGCGAATACGCTCGATGGCGCCAGCCACGCCCACCACGGCTGGAATGCCGTACTCACGCGCGACAATCGCGCCGTGAGACATCGCACCGCCCATCTCCATCACCAGACCTCCGGCAGTAAGAAACAGCGGCGTCCAACCCGGGTCAGTCGAGGGTGCCACTAGGACTTCACCACGCGCTAATTGTGCATTGTGTGGGTCAAGGATAACCCGAGCAGGAGCAGTCACCCGACCAGGCGAGGCTGGAGTTCCCTTGAGCAGTTCGTCGCCGGCGGTAGACGCCGCTGAGGCGATGGCAGGTTCAGTACCATCAGAGAGCAGCACGAGGGGAACGTGACGGCGTGCGCTTTCCTGGTCGTACCGGGCTCGCCGCTCATGAACGACACTGCGATAATCCGCACCATCTAGCGCCGTGTGAACTTCGGGCAGGCCGAGAAAGAAGATGTCACGTGCCTGGTCTAGCCGTCCGGCCTGGACCAATGCATCGCCAACCGGCCACAATAGCGCCCGAGCTTGCGCCAACAGCAGTGCGATTATATACCGCGGCATTTCGCGCAGCCCGCCGAGGGCGCGGGCGCGGCTCAGGAAAAACCCAACCAGCAGACCGCGCAGGCGATTTGCGCTGCGGGCGCGGCGGGTAAGCTCAGTGAGCATGACCTCGGCCTCGTGGGCCGCACGCTGAAATTGTCTGTCAGGTGCTTGGACTGCATCAGTGAGCTGAAGGTAGCTGGCGAGCACACCCAACACATACGTTGGGTCCTCTGACCAGCGTGGCACGCCCAGATCCAGTTCATTCACACTGCGATGCCCATAGGTCGCTAGGAAACGCTCCAAGCCGTGTTGGAGTGCAGGAGGCAGTCTTCTCGTGCGGTATGCTTCAGTCAACTGCGCAGGAGGCGTGTTCTGAACCAGTGTTGCAGTCGGCTGGTCAGCCTGTATTGTGTGGGCTAGTGTCCAGAGCGCTAAGTTCATCTCACTCGTCGGATTGGCGGGTAGGCCGCGCAGGATTATCTGGCACTCGTCCTCAGTCGCGAGGGTACCAAGAAGTTTGCCCGCAAGCGTGAAGGTTCCCATTCCGCCAATCATCACCGGAGCTGTGCTGGACAACAGGCGTGGAAGCGTCGTCAAGAAAAGCTGTTCGACGGCTGCCACACGGCTGCGTGGATCGGCGGTTGATTGAACATTTGCCGCGTCGTGAAGCGTTCGGGTCAACTTCAGGAGCCGCCTTCGTGCGGCAGCAGGTCGTATGAGCGTTTGGAGGAGATACCACGGCAAGCGCAAACGGGCGAACGCACGCCCAATCGCGAGTACAAGCGGGAGTCGTCGTGTCTTGATAAGGGAAAGACGCGGGTCAGTAATGAGCTGCTGGAAGATCGCGACCGCATGAACTTCGGCTTGCGCCATCATGTTCGACAGCATAGTGCGGCCAAAAGAACTGCGCAGCGCGCCTGTTACATCGAGATAGATACGGGAAGCTGCCTCAGTAATAAAGCCAGGGCCGTGCAATGGGTCCTGAGGCGGAAATCCGATCAGTGTTGTTATCGCGGAAGCCAGCACGCGGATAGCTGAGGTGCCCATTGGTGTGAAGGGCTGGTAGGTACCCTGCTGCACGGTGAATGACAAGTAGACTCGCAGCTCTTCGTCTGTCGCCGGCGCCTCGGCGGGCAGCGGAAACAATGTGGTGATGGGGCGCGCCTGAAGCAGCCACACCTGGTTCGAAGCATCAAGCGCCCACTCGATATCCTGGGGCATGCCAAAATGCGCCTCGACCTTTCCTCCAAGCGCGGCCAGTGCGCGGACCTGGGTGTCAGTGAGACAGGCGGTCTGCTGGGCTGGCTGCTCGATACGCTCGGTACCGCCGCCAGCGGTTGCCCGTATCACAAGCCGTTTGTCGCCCACCTGGCGTTCAATAATCTCGCCTGTCTGGGTATTGACCACAAAGTGGTCAGGCGTGGTTGCTCCGGAAACGACCGCTTCACCTAAGCCCGGATTCGCATCAATGACCGCTTGCCGCCGCTTGCCACTCAGCGGGTTGGCCGTGAACAAGACGCCGGCAACCTGGGCATCGACCATGCGCTGGACGACGACCGCGAGACGCACAGCGGCCGGGTCGATACCATGATTTGCGCGGTAACTCACAGCACGGTCAGTCCAGAGCGATGCCCAGCAGCGTCGCACGGCATCAAGGAGCGCTGCAACGCCGATAATGTTGAGGAATGTCTCCTGCTGGCCAGCAAAAGAGGCATCGGGTAAGTCTTCGGCAGTCGCGGAGGAGCGTACTGCCACAGGAATAGGCTGATTCTGAACGAGTTCCTGGTATGCATCGGCAATAGCAGCGGTAATATCGCTTGGAACCGGCGCGTGCAGGATTGCCATACGCGCAGCTGCGGCGAGTGCTGCCTGGCGGGCGGTATCAGTCGGCGGGACGGCACGCAATCTAGAGAGGAGTGCATCAAGTTCAGCGGACGTACTGACGTTCGCATACGCCGTAGTAGTGACACAGAAGCCGTCAGGAACAGTGAAGCCCGCGCGGATGAGTTCACCTAACTGTGCTGCTTTGCCGCCAACTAATGGCAGTAGGGTCCGGTCCAGTCTATCCAGGGGCAATACGAGTGTGTCATCATTGAGCGCCTGGTGAGGCTGCTGCTGTTCGTGTGTTTTCATGCTGTGTCCTCCTCGTGTCGATGAGAGCGGTCCTATTGAGCTGGACGCCTGGCGCGCACGAACAGTACTCCGGAGGCGAAGCCGAGGAACACCGCAACCACCATCGCGACAATGGCGCTCGTGAGTGCCGGTTTGTTGGTCATTAAGAAAATGATACCAAATAGCATAGCAATCAGCGTGTGCATTCCCAGATGCAAAACAGTGTCGTGCGTGCGCTGTGCAAGGGTGGCTGGCAGCGGGCCATCTGGTAGGGTGTGGGCCAGGGTGGCGATGCTGCGCACCTTTGGGTCAATCACCCACGTCCCGACGGGTCCGATAATGACCAAGCTGCCCAAGGCGACGGCAATCCACCCGGTTCGTAATCCCCACGCGGTCAGGGTCATCGTCAGCCCTGCAATGATGACGAGCAGCGCACTGGCCGGAACGACAAGCCGAACCATGAGCAGCAAATCGGCAAGCGTGCGTACGTGCTCCACCCGACCGGCACGCGCAATTCTCGTGATGCCAAGGAGCCAGGTGCCGAAGCCGATAAAGAGGCAGATGGCACTGCTGACATGAACAAACAACGCAAGCGTATAAAGGTTCATACCCAGCTTCCCCTCGTGCTCAGAGCTGTTAAATGGCGTTCGTGTTGTATGACCATACAATCAGTGTAGTCAGCTTCTGAGCTATGGGGAAGTGAAGCCAATCACGGTTTTTGCGTGACAAATGTCATAGGGCACAGTCTTTGTGCCCATAAACCCTATTATCACTACCGCCTCTTGTTATTTTCCTCGATGCAGACGAGTCGCTATTCGGTGCTACTCGCTTGACTCTTCGCGAGTCCAGGAGTATCATATTTGCCTATACGAATATGATAGGAGTATGTCATGGGGATAGCAACGCCGCATTCGTCCACTGTATCGCGCGAGGTTTCGGAACCTTCCCTTCTCGCGCGGGTCTTCGCAGGCATCAGTGACCCTACTCGCCTGCATATCATCCTTGTTCTTTTGGAGGGTGAGCGCAACGTCAGCGAACTTGTCAGCGCTGTCGGCTCCTCGCAAGGCCGGGTGTCGATGCACCTGCAATGCCTGCGCTGGTGCGGTTTTGTGGAGAGTGAACGGCGTGGCAAATACGTCTACTACCGCGTGCGTGATCAGCGGGTGCAGGAGCTGATTAACCTGGCCCGTGCCTTTGCTGCTTCCTATCATCACGAGCTTGCAAGCTGTGCTGTGTTGGACCACGAAGCCATCCGAAATGAGGCTGAGACGATATGAAACTCACATCAATTATCCGCTGTCCGCAGTGTGGCGCCGCCAAAGAAGAAGTGATGCCCACCGATGCCTGCCAATTCTTCTACCGCTGCACCAGCTGTGACGCCATACTACGCCCGCAGGGTGAGGATTGCTGTGTGTTCTGCTCCTACGGCGACACACCATGCCCACCCAAGCAGCAGGAAGCATGTGCGTGCTGATACATGCGCGCCGCGTATCCAGGAGGGTCTATGTACAAGCGAACACACGTGCCCCGTGTTGCTGGCCTGGTGCTGCTCTTCATGCTGGTGTTCGCAGCCTGTGGTGCGCCACCGGCTACCACAAGCGCCCCACCAACGAGTGCCGCAGGAACCCAGGTCACCGCGACGCCGGCTCCGGTACTTACCGACCTTCACGGACCGGATGACCTCAAAGCCCAATTTAATAAAGATAGCGGTGTGCCACGCATCATCTTACTCGTCTCGCCGACCTGAGGGACCTGCCTTGCTGGGGCCCGTTGGGTCCAAAACGAAATTTTAGCGAAGCAGCCGAACGCTAAGCTGCGCGTCTATACGATTTGGCTGATTGGTCTGGGAGGCGAACGGCGGTCCAATTGGGACCCGGCTGTACTGCCTGACCCACGTGTCCTCCACTTCTGGGATGCTGAGCGCTTTGCCGGCACCTGGTTTGCCAAAAACGTGGATGGCGCCGATGGCTATATGTGGGATACCTACTTGCTCTACGGCCCGAATGCAACGTGGGACCAGGTACCGGGTCCGCTTCTCGGCTCTGGTGGAACGATTATCGATGTGGGGTCAGAGCTTCGTGACAACTTAGCGCCGCTTCTCAAGCCGTGACGTGTGTATTGAGTGAGGATGGTATGAACGAGGCAGATCTAGCAGACCTGGTCACAACGATTGCTGACCGGCTGTGCGGCAAGCATGAGCATATCTGCGTGGCACTTATTCGCCAGCTGGCGGTGGGGCAGCCTGTGTCTGTTGCACGCCTGGCCGCGAATATCGCCATGGAGGAGCCAGCGGTTGATGCACCAGTGCCGTCACAAGCAGAGTCCAATGCACGCTACTGTGCCTCAGTCAGCGGCCTTGGAGTAATTGCACCTCGCGCGCTGCACGGTCTCAACCGACAGGCCGCCGACCTCGGCGATCGCCGGCGACTGGATGTCGCCGTCGCCCGGCGCAAATGCGGTGACCCCACTCCCAAGCACCTCGACAACGCCCGCCACATCGCTCCCGAGAATGAGCGGAAGCGTGCCGGGGTTCTCCGCACTCTGGCGCCACTGCAAGTCAGAAGGGTTGAACGACGTCGCGTGGATGCGAATACGCACCTCGCCGCGCCGTGGCTCTGGCCGCGGCAGCTCGGCTAGGCGAAAATGATCCGTCGACCCGAACGCTGTCAAGATAATCGCGCGCATGATGCACCACTCCTACGTATCGACGAGTGAGCGGCAGGTAAGCCGCACGCAGCAGAATATCGTTGACGCGTTCCTGATCAAGCCCTTCTCGCGCTCCATGCTCTGGGATGTGCTGCGGCCATTTGGCGACACGATCGATACCATCCTGGTGATCGATGACGATCGTGACTTTGTGCGCTTGCTTGGCCGCATGCTCGACAACCCCGTGCGCCGCTACCAGGTTGTCAGCGCATCAAGTGGTTGGCTGCGACCGGAATGGTTTATCTCGCACAACTGGAACCTCGACGAGGCGCCGGAGGTGTTTGCCATGATCGCGCGAGGTGAGGTGGTCAAAGGTTTCGTCGTCCTACACGAGGCACCCGCGGCGCAGCCGCCGGCCGTAGCGCCCGCACAGCAAGGAGAGCAGGTACAGGCATGACAACAGCACGCGCACTGGTCTGCACTCGCGACCAGCAGTTCACCCTGGAAGAGTTCTCAGTGCCGGCGCTCGGCCGCTCTGAGATGCTGGTCGAAACGCGCTACTCCGGGATCAGTGTCGGCACCGAGTTCGCGGTGATTCGTGGCAAGCTCGACTGGGGACCATTCCCCGTTTGCACTGGCTACCAGGCGGTTGGAGTCGTGACACAACTCGGCCCAGACGTACAGGACTACCAGGTCGGCGACAAGGTTTACTACCGGCGCAACTACCTGCCCATGCAGCGGGGCGCCGACCGCATCAACACCGCCGCCGGTACCCACTGCTCGGTCGCGGTGATCGATCCATCCAACGCCGAGGGCGTGGCACACCTACCACCTGGCGCAGATGAGCTGGCTAGTTCCATGTTCGTGATGCCAGCGGTGGGGTTCAACGCGGTGAATATGGCTGGTGTCAAGCTAGGCGATATAGTGGTGGTGCAGGGTGCGGGGCTGATCGGGCTGGGAGCGCTGCTGGCGGCGGGGCTGCGCGGTGCCGTCACCATTGGCGTCGACGTGAACCCGACGCGCCTGGAGCTAGCGCGCACGCTGGGGGTTGATCACGTCATCGACGGCGGTGCGGATGATGTGCGCGAGCAGGTGCGAGCGCTGGCGCCAGCGGGCGCGGACGTGGTGTTTGAAGGCACCGGCATCCCGGCTCAGCTCGACGCGGCGCTGCAGCTCTGCCGGCATCGGGGCACGTTCGTGTTCCTGGGCAACTACGGCAATGCACCGATCTCCTATCACTTCCTTGTGCCGCACAGCAAGGAACTGACCGCCTTCTACCCATGCAACGATGGGCTGGCGCCGTGCCGCCGAGCGGTGATCAAGCTGATGGCAACTGGGGCCCTACCATGGCAGCACACTATCTCGCATGTGGTCAAAGCGCACGAGTCGCCGGCTTTCTTCGATGCCATTAATCACAATCAGCTGCCAAATCTGCTCGGCGCGGTGATCCGCTGGTAGCTGCACCTGAGCTGCGCCGGGCGCTTGAGCTGCCGGGCCGAGGCCTTGGGCTGCCGCAGGCTCTGGGCCTTAACGAGCGCCGTGACCGCATGCGGTGTATTCTCGAAGCGCAGCTTCGCCTCCAACTGTGCGTTGGGTGAGTCGCCCCAGCGCAGGTTCACAGCGCGGTAGCGGGATGCCGGTTACGACCACTTGAGATGTGGTATCCTGGGCACAAACCAGCGTGATCGGAAGGGTGTGAGTGATGGACTGCTGTCAGTGCCATGGAATCGAGGCGCAGTTCGACCAAGCCGAGGCCGAGCGGAAGCTGCGTGAGTACCGCCGGCGCGGCCCCACGCCGACGACTCGCATCCTGCTCGATGCGCTTCTGGCCGAGAACATCCAAGGTCTGACGCTGCTCGATATCGGCGGAGGCATCGGAGCCATCCAGCACGCTTTGCTCAAGGCTGGTGTATCGTGCGCCGTCGACGTCGATGCGTCGAGCGCCTACCTGTCGGCTGCCAAAACTGAGGCCGCGCGCCAGGGCCACCTCGAGTGTGTCAGCTACCATCGCGGCAACGTTGTCGACCTGGCCAACGGCATGGCGCCGGCTGATATCGTGATGCTCGACCGCGTGATCTGCTGTTACCAGGCCCTAACCTAGCGAAGCTGCTATGTGGGGCAACCGCGGCTTTTCACGGCTTCCTGATGCTATAAAAAGAATCGATCCATCGCACTGAGGTTGCGATGGCCGACCATGCTTCACCCAGCATGGATGGCTCTAGAAAGCCTTCCACGGATTATGTTTGCACTTGGTGACAGCTTCGCTAGGTTAGGGCCACCATGCCGTGACTCTACCCTCATTATGTGGGACACCGTCAAAAATTCACCAGATAGCTTTTATACCACTGATAGGTGACGAATTACGCCTTTGAACAGGTGTTCGCTGCATCGTTTCGGGGCACGCTGGATTAAACCCCTTAGACACACGAGACAGTACAGCTCGCCTCAGGATGGCAACCCAACGACACTGGACGGATACGTAGGTCGATGGTCTGCAGACCCAGGACATCAAACCCGAAGCTGAAGATACGATCGATCAGGTCGGGCTGCTCAGCAACCAGATCCCCCGGTACCTCGATCATGTCCTTCACCCGCTTGGCCGCGCGCTCAGGTGCCCCTTCCGTCGTCAGCGAGCCATCACAATTCAGAATGATCATGCATGTGCCTCCTGGCATCATCGAAGCTATTCGATATAATGATCAGCGGAAATCGGCTCACATCCTGATAGACGGGCAAGATCTCGCGTCACGCTCACGTACGGCAGCACTGGACTGATTGCCCCGGTATGCTACACTCCTCCAGCGTTCCCGCACGCTGATGCAGGTATCGCGATCGCCATTCTCGGTCTATCCTGCTTGCTGTAGACGCGCCAGCCCCTACTAGGCCGGCTGCTCCTCGCGCAGCGCGCTGCGCGAGCCAGGTGCCCAGTGTCACCAGAACAACGCCCAGCCGCCTGCTTGCAGCGCGTACCCTCGCATGTCGATGCTGCGGGAGGGCAGTAATCATCCGGTTGTGCTCAGCCTGTTCGTACAAATCCTTGAGGTGGAGGATGTGCGCCTCGTAGTGCTGATCCGGGTTATGCATCGCAATGCTCCTCGTAGTGCTAGTGGAAGCCCGCCCGATGCAGGCTGTCAGTTCAGAAGTGCTCACCTGGTAAGCTGGCGCGTCTCCCTGACGGACCTCCCTCAAAAAAGACGCACGATCAGAGAACCAGCAAAACTTTTACGGATCCGATGCCGGCTTCGTCGCTCGGACGAAGGTGCTGGCGAAGCGCCCGACGAGTTCGGCCCTGCTCGCCTCGTCAAGACAGGAGCACATCAATCCCGCCGCCGCTGCCCAGGTCGAGCACGACCTCGGCGGGGCGCAGTTCTGCAAGCGCTGTGGGATTGCCGCAGCCAAGCGACGCAAGCGCGGCCTTGAGCGGCAACCCTTCGAGCTCGTCGGCCAGATACAGATCCTGGGTAATCGAACTGTCGTCGGCGCTGCCACAGCACCCCGCCGTGTTGTTGGCCAGCACCTCAACAGCCCGCGCCGCTGCCAACGGTACCGCAACACCCTTGCGTAGCTACGGCGACAGGGATGACCTCGCCCTTCCGCTCAGCGGCCGGCGTGGCCACCGGCTGCTCGTCGGTCACACCGTCTCTGGTCTTCGTGCTGGATGTCTCCATCGTCGTGCTCCTTGTCTGATCTCTTTTGCACCTCTCACATGCATAGACGCAACTTCACCAAAAAGGACGCACAATCGCTCATCATCAGGCTTCAGCATATCTGTTTCAAATCAGCGGCTATCGAAAGCACGATATGAGGCGCTGCATCTTATGAATTCGCAGGCAGCACCTCTGGCATGGCGCCAGGCTCGGCATGTTGGAGACGTACAATTGCTACGACCGCCGCCAGGATGACAAGCGCGCCAAGCCATTGCGCTGGCGCCAGTCGTTCACGTAAAAAGAGGTAGGCCCCTCCGAGACCGAAGATCGGGATGAGGTTGAGAAACAGCCCGGCGAGACTGGCCGGCGCACGCTGTAGCCCGACGATATAGAACCAAAATGCCAGCGCATAGTAGACCAGGCCTCCTGCCGCCCCCCACGCCCACGCCGTGAAGCGTACCGCTGCTAGCTGCGTACTCATTCCGCCGCGCCATTCGACGGGCCAGATCAGGAGCGCCACGACCAGCGCGGCGGTCTGCTGGAGCGCGACGATCGCCAGCGGAGCGAGCTGAGCGACGCTGCGGCGGGTCAAGACCGTATACAACGCGCAACAGCATACGCCGGCGACGATGAGCAGATTGCCAAGCAGCGAATTACCTGCTCCCGCGGCCATATCGATGCCTGCGATCATGACCACTCCAGCAATGGCAAACGCAGCACAGACGAGCACGGGTCGGGTAAGACGTTCGCCGAGAAGGAACCACGCAAACCCGATGATCAGGATCGGCTCAGCAGCCCAGAGCAAGGCCGAGATGCTGGCGGTCGTTCGGCTCAGGCCAATCAAACTGAACATGGAGGCCAGGCCCGGGTTGAGGATTCCGATCAGGCCGAGGCGCACGGTGTCGCGATTGAGTCGTATGCGCACGCCTTGCGCCAGCACCGCAAGCCACAACAGCGCGACGCTGACGACGAGCTGGATGATTAACAGGGTCAGCGGTGGAATCTGTTCGAGGGCATATTTGCTCATCACCGCCCCAAAACCCCAACAGGCCGCGGCAAGGACCAGCGATACCATGAACCCCCCGCTCGACCACTGTTTCACCATCGTACCGTCTCCTTGCGCATGCCGTCAGCCGCCGCTCACGCTTGCGTGCCTCTGCGTAGGAAAGCTACCGGCCAATTGTACCGCAGTATGAACGGTATGCCACTTCGATGGCCGGTTGAGTCTGGTGTATGTGCCTTCGCTGCATCAAAGGGCCAGCGACAGCGCGCCGGTCACGATCAGCGCCACGGCCCACACCAGATCGAGGTTGACCCACGCGCGCCGCAGGATCGCCAGGCCGACCTTCTCGAACACCACGATAGCGATGGCTGCCATCACCAGGAACATCGCGGCGGTGTGAATCGCCACGGCCGTAATCTCGGCTGTCGGCGCGGCCAGCGCACCCGCCATCTGCATGTGGCCGGCATGTGCGGCATGGCCAGCCATGTCGTGGGCCGCCTGCGCATTCCCGCCCGGCAGCCGCAGTAGCACCGGCACCAGCATCAGTCCGGCGCCGTGCGCGGTGGCCATCAGGAACGACCAGACGGTCAGGTCGCGGATGTTCACCCGCATGCCCACCCAGCGTGGGTGGGACATGGGAGCGAGCAGCTTGTAGAGCCCGAAGAGAATGAGCGCACCCGCGCCCATGATTCGCAGCACGTTGAGGTCGACCAGCGCCTGGGCCGCGCCGAGCAGCGCTACTACGGCGGCAACCGATGCGGCGTGGCCCAGGGCGATCGGCGCGAAGGCGCGCAGCACCGCCGCGCGGCGGCGCTCTTGCAAGCCCAACGCAACCGCGAACAGCCAGCCCATCGCCGGGTTGAGCCCGTGGTAGGCGCCCAGCAGCGCCAGGGTCAGCCAGGGCCAGAGTTCGTTCATTACAATCTCCTTCAAGGGATTGAAGATAGAGGATAGAGGATACAAGATTGTAAGGCTATCCTCTATCCTCTATCTTTGCCTCTTAGCTATCGGCGTAGCAGAACGAGTCTGATGACGAGTCGCCGCCCTGCAGGCGGATCTGGTGCGGCCGCTCGGCGCCGAAGTCGACGAAGAAATTCTCGTTGAACGCCATCCCGCCCGCTGGATCGGCATCGATCTGCACCGCCCAGCCCTTGATGCCCGCTGGGTAGAACTGCTCGTCCCACGAGGCGTAGAGCGAGTTGGTCAGGTACACCCGGCGCCCGTCGCGGCTGACCTCGACCATCTGCGGCCCGCCGTTCAGTGGCGCGTCGGCCTTCGGGTGGCCAGCCTTGCGCACGATCCCGCCGATGTGCAGCGAGCCGGTCTGCTTGGGGTTGAACGGGTCGGAGACGTCGTACTGCAGCAGCTCGCCCGTCCCCCAGCACGACACGTACAGGAACTTGTCGTCGAGCGACAGGTTGATGTCGGTGATCAGCGGCGGCACCGCGCCGAAGCCCTTGAGCAG
>WNGA01005425.1_pt1 | contig 48181 bp, 21 predicted proteins | sample 5400061 | NCBI WGS metagenome assembly WNGA01 (sample SAMN13153366, study PRJNA577476) | soil metagenome | isolation source: 100 cm soil or saprolite under grassland replicate 2 | place: USA:California | collected 2016-06-15
TCAGTGCCTGTGCAATGATGAATTGAAACACTACCAATCCTCTTCTTAATGAAATTCCCTTTGCAGTATTTGCTGTGAGTTTACTCTTTAAAGCATTAACAGGATTGAAACGTGATAAAACAATAGAAGGATAAAAACCGGCGAGTGCGGTTACAACAATTGTTACAGTTAAAAGAAATAAAATAATTGCAAGATTGCTAAGTATGTTGAATGAAAGCGAAAGTTCTAAAAGCTGATTTACATAAGGCAACGCAAGCAGTGTAATGCCTGTTGCAAGTATTACGGCACTTGCAACTATCAAAAATGTTTCAACGATGAATTGGACTTGCAATTGAGATTTATTACTTCCCAAAACTTTTCTTACGCCAACCTCCTTTGCACGATTAACAGCTTGTGCAGTGGAGAGGTTGATAAAGTTTACGCAGGCAATTAACAGGATGAATGCTGCAATAAGCCACAATACATTGAGCAGTTCACGACTGATTGTTTTGTTGCTGTAATTACCGGTTTGAGTGTCATAATGCACAGCACTTAACGGTTGTACAATTTGACTATTCTTATTGTCAGGAGGTAGTACCTTTCTTGAGTATGCTCTTAGCTGTTGATTAAAATTGTCAACAGAAATATTCGGCGGCAACAAAACATAGCAACCAAAATCAGGTGCTGTTCCATTCCAATCGGGTTGTTGAAATCCGTATTCTTTATCTCCTGTAAAATCTGTTCCGTAGGCAACCACCAATTTTAGCTGAAAGTCTGTATTTGCCGGTATGGTTGCGAGAATGCCTGAAACTTTCAGCGCTACTGGCGGAAACTGAAACAATCCTGCACCCATGCTATAATATCCTGTTATCTTAATGGTTTTACCCATTGCTGTTTTCCAGTCGCCGAAATATGTTTCTGCAATCTCTTTTGTAAGCAGTACTTTGTTGGGATCTTTTAATGAGGCATACGAACCTGCGAGCAGCGGGAAATTGAATATGTTGAAGAATGATGGCTCTGTATAAAATACACCACCCTGTTCCTTAAAATTCTTTACAGGAGTTCCATTATCATCAAGTACCTGTAACTCATCATTGTGGCTTGCATACACCGGAGCTACCTGTTCCAGTTGGGGAAAAGCTGTTTTCAATCCTTCGGGCATTAGAAAAGGAACATTTTTCCCATAAGAAATAGTTCCTGCATCTGCATGATGAGATTCAGTCAACACACGATAGATGCGGTCTTTGTTTTTATGAAAATCATCATAGCTTGTATGAAATTGTATGATGATAAAGATCACCATACAAACGGCAATACCAACAGCCAACCCGGCAATATTGATAATAGTGTAATTCCTGTTACGGGTCAAACTTCTGAATGCAGTTTTGAAATAATTTTTAAACATTGTATGAACCGGGATTTATATGATTAAAAGATTTTATTGATTTTTTTATTCACCATTCACGATTGACGATTCACATTCTCATTCCGTTCTCAAACTCTTCACCGGATTTGCTATTGCTGCTTTTATTGCCTGGAAGCTCACTGTTATCAATGCAATCAACAATGCGCTAACGCCTGCTACAACAAAAACCCACCAACTGATATTAATTCTGTAAGCAAAGCTTTGCAGCCATTTGTTCATTGCCCACCATGCTGCAGGAAATGCAATGAGCGATGCAATCAAAACCAGTTTTAAAAATTCTTTTGAAAGCATTTGTGTTACCTGTGTTACACTTGCTCCCAATACTTTTCTTATACCGATTTCTTTTGTGCGTTGTTCTGCTGTGTATGTTGCCAATCCAAACAAACCAAGACAAGCAACAAAAATGATAAGCACAGAAAAGATATTTAAAATGGTTCCTGTTTTTTGTTCGGCTGAATATGTTTTGTTGAAAAGGTCATCCATAAAACTATAAGTGAATGGTTCATCTGTATTGAATGCATTCCATTGTTTTTTCATAGTTGAAAGCAAGCCTGATACATCTGTAGTCTTTATCTTAAATATCAAACCACCTTCCGGCTCTAACGTCATCAGCAACGGTGTAATTGGTTCATGCAATGATTTAAAATTGAAATCTTTTACTACGCCAACAACATGGAAAGGAACGTTTGTGCCTTTATCACTATTTACTCTTATTACAGTTTTGCCGATTGCATTCATTGTTCCCCAGCCAAAAGCTTTTTCAGCGCTTTCATTAATAATCATACCCAAAGAATCTGTTGCGAATGCAGGAGAAAAATTTCTGCCTGCTGCCATCTGCATACCTAATGTTGGAATGTATTGTTCATCTATATGATACTCCACCGTTTTCATTGCCTGGTCATCATGTCCTTCAGGATATGCCATTGCATTGTTGTTGTTCGTTGGTCCTGCAGGCTTATAATATGAAGCAGTTGCATTTACAATACGCGGGTCTTTCAACATTTGTTGTTTATACACCTGCTCATTTTTTCCAAGCACATAAGAATTAGGCAGCGTTAAGATTTGTTCTTTATCGTAACCTAGTTTTTTATTTTGAATAAACTTCATTTGCTGATAAACAACAATAGTACTTATGATCAATCCAACAGAAATAAAAAACTGAAACACAACAAGGCTGCTGCGTAATCCAAAACTTTTATTGTTACCTGTTAGCTTGCCTTTTAATACAGCAATTGGCTTGAATGATGAAAGATAAAACGCAGGATAAATGCCTGCGATGATTCCAACCAATAATCCTAATGCAATAAATGCAAGTATAGGTTTTACATCGAAGCTTAACTGCTTGCCTGAAATAGTATTGAAAGCGGGCAATGCAACCTGTACCAACGCCAATGCAATGATTAATGCAAACAACGTAATCAACATTGACTCTGATAAAAACTGGCTGATGAGTTGCAGCTTTCCTGAACCTGCAACTTTTCTTACACCAACTTCTTTTGCACGCTTGGATGCACTTGCCGTTGACAGATTAATAAAGTTGATGCATGCAACTATCAACATAAAAATAGCGATGCCACCAAAGATGTACACATAACTTGCATTGCCGCCTGGCTCTAATTCAAAATTGGTATCTGAATATAAATGAATAGAAGTTAATGGCTGTAATATGAAGCCCAGTTCATTGCCTTTTGTTCTGAACTGAGCTAAACTTAATCCCATCTGCTGCTGTATTTGCGGACCCATGTATTTCTCGACCATGTTCGGAAATTTTGCTTCCAGCTTTTTATAATCATATCCTTTCTTCAATACTATGTAAGTAAACATACCTGATGATAACCATGATGGATCTCTTGCATAAGGAAGGTTCGATAGAGAAACAAAAAAATCAAAATGAAAATGGCAATTCGCCGGTATATTATCAATAACACCAGTTACCTTGAACAATTCATTATCTATTTTGAGTAGTTTACCAATCGGATCTTCCGTATTAAAATATTTATGCACCATATCTTTTGTAAGTACAATAGTATGAGGTTCCATCAACGCTGTTTTTGCATCACCTTGGATAAACGGAAGTGTGAATACGCTGAAAAAATTTGAATCAACAATCACCAATTTGCTTTCCTTGAATGTCTTGTTATTATATGTAATTTTCGTGTCGCCATTCAGGTTAAGTCTTGTGGCTTCTTCCACTTCAGGATAGTCATTTTTTAAAGCCGCTGCTACAGGTGGCATTACATTACCCTCCAATATTTTGCCTCCGTTCATATTGGCTTTGAAAGCAACACGATAAGTTCTTTCTGCTTTTACATTAAAGCGGTCATAACTCAATTCATCCTGCACGTATAACATAATGATAAAACATGTTGCAATGCCGATGGATAAACCAAGAATATTAATGGCAGAAAACAATTTGTTCTTACGAATATTTCGCCATGCTGTTTTGAAATAATTTTTAAACATAAAAGAAGTTTTAAGTTGTATGTTTTACGTTATAAGTTTTATTTACGATTGACGATTCACTTTTCACGTTTTTCATTCCGTTCTCAAACTCTTTACAGGGTTTGCAATTGCCGCTTTAATTGCCTGGTAGCTAACTGTAAGCAATGAAATCAAAACAGCTATTATACCGGCGCCGGCAAACACCCACCAATCAATGCCTACGCGGTATGTATAACTTAAAAGCCACTGGTGCATAGCATACCATGCAATGGGCGATGCAATTACAAATGATATAATCACCAGTTTTAAAAAATCTTTTGAGAGAAGTATAATAAGATTGGGCACTGTTGCACCCAGCACTTTTCTCACACCTATTTCTTTGGAGCGATTAATAGCAGCCAGTGCCGCCAAACCCAGCAAACCCAGACACGCAAGAAATATTGAAATACCACTTGCCCAACCGACAATGCTGCTCCATCTTTCCTCACCTTTATAATAATTATTTACATCTTCATCAAGAAAACTATATTTCATTGGAATGCCTGGCAACAGGTCGTTCCATTCTTTTTGCATAACTGCAAGCGCGGGTGCAGGATTTCCCGGTTTCAGGCGAACATAAAAATTTACATATCCTTTATCTTTTGAAGTTATGAATGCTTGGTTCTTTACTGTTTCACTTAATGGCTGATAGCTGAAATTTTTTACTACACCTGTTACAATAGCAGTTCTTCCCTGGAAATTTTTTATTTGTTTTCCAACAGCATTTTGTTCGGTCCATCCAAAACTGCGCATCATCGTTTCATTTATGATTATTGGTTTTATACTGTCATTTACTTCAGTTGTATAAAAGTTGTTCCCAGCAATAAGTTTCATACCGAGCACATTAATGTAATCGCCGTCAACAATATTTATATCTGCAGAAATTCCCTGGTCAGAATAACCTAAATAATTTTGTCCTGCACCTAAACCCATCGCCGCACTTGCTACTCCTTCAATTGAAGAAAAATTGAGCATGGCTTGCTTAAATAATGGAAAAATTTTATCCGGGTTTGTTTCTGACGCATTAATTACAACAACATTTTCTTTATTGAACCCTGGGTTTTTATTCACCATGAATTTTGTTTGCTGAACTATAATTATGGTAGAAACAATTAGTATAATGGATAAGGCAAATTGAAAAGTGACCAATGATTTGGTAAACATGTTTGAGCCTCCAACCCGAATTTTATTTTTTAAGACCTCAATTGGTCTGAAGCCGGATAATACAAATGCCGGATAGCTTCCTGCAAGAAATCCTATAACAATCACCAAGCCTGCATTTAAAAATATTATCTGCTGATAAAGTGAAGATGAAAAATATAAATTCCTGCCAGCTAATTGGTTGAAATATGGCAATAAGATTATTGCTAAGATTAATCCCAGTATCGTAGAAATAATTGCAAGTAAAAATGCTTCAACAAGAAACTGAAAAATGAGCTGTTTTTTCTCAGCACCAATTACTTTTCTAACACCTACTTCTTTGCTTCTCGCCGCAGAACGGCCAATAGCAAGCGTAGTGAAATTAATGCAGGCAATAAATAAAATGCCTGATGCAATTGCCAATAATATCCAGATAGTTTTTAAATCCACACGTGGAAAGTCGTGCCACAGGTTAAGTGTAGTAGTATGAATTGCAGCAAGAGGCTGAAGCTTTAAACTAACTAGCGGCTGGTTCGTCGATAACTTAGTATCACTGCTTTTTACATCACTTAAATAACCGGGGTTAAATTTTGCAAGGAAGTTTTGCAACTGCTTTGTGTCATTGAACAATTTACTGCCGGGTTTTAGTTGAACAAAGGTTTGCTTGTCAATGTAATGAAAATCATTTCCAATGAAATTGCTTCCATTTACATATTTCTCAGCAAAAAGAAAATTCCCTAAAATATCAAACTTGATGGTAGAATTTTCAGGAACATCTTTTGCAATTGCAGACACATTAAATGATTGAAAACTGTTGCCTATTTTTATTTCAATGATTTTTCCCACTGCATCACCAGTTCCAAATAATTCTTTTGCTTTTGATTCAGTTAATACAACATCATTCACGTTGTGCAATGCAGTTGATGTATTACCGGCTTTTAATGGAAAAGAGAAAATTGAAAAAAGAGATGGATCGGCATAAGTAACATTTGAGCGAAATACATTTTTGTCAGTACGGATGAGGCTTTCACCATAGGGTAATTGAATGCGTACATAATTGATTACGTCAGGCAGATTAAGTCTCATAGCTTCGCCCAAAGTAGCTGCGGTTGGCCCTGAGTAGTCCATATAACCTATAGCTGGCTGCCCATTCATTGCATTGAACCATGCATAAGGTCGGTAAATATCATTCGTATTTTTATTAAACTTATCGAAGCTCAATTCATTGTAAGCATACAGCAGCAGTAAGGTAAAGCAGGCAATACCAATAGACAAACCACAAATATTAATAAACGCAAAAGTTTTCTGCTTTTGAAGATTGCGGATAGCGATCTTTAAATAATTTTTGAGCATAAATTCTATTTAATCTAATAGCTATTGCTATTAGCTGTTAGCAATTGTTTACTCCGTTCTCAAACTCTTCACAGGGTTGGCTATCGCTGCTTTGATTGCCTGGAAGCTGATGGTAAATAAAGCAATGAGAATTGCAATAAAACCTGCAAGCGCAAACATCCACCAGCTTAATGATGTGTGATAAGTAATGTTTGACAGAAAAACATGAGCAATCCATACTGATAGAGGTATTACAATAATCAATGCAATAAAAACCGGTTTTAGAAAATCTCCTGAAAGTAATAACCAGATATTTTTTGCACTGGCACCAAATACTTTACGAATGCTCATTTCTTTTCCTTTACGTTCGGCAAGAAAAGAAGATAAACCAAACAAACCAAGACAGGCAATAAAGATTGCCATGCTGCCAAACAATGTTGCCATTAGCCCCAGGGAATTCCATTCTTCAAATCTTTGCTGGTAATCATCCTTAGTAAAAGAAAAATTAAAAGGGTAATCAGGGTTTATTTTTTTTACGGCGCTTTCAATTTGTGCAATTGTTTTTCGCCATTGATTGTTATTGTCTAAGCGCACAAAATAATGCTGAAGGTTGGTTGTTTTAAGTGATAAGACCATTGGTGCAATGATGCCGGAAGGATTGTTATACACAAAATCGATCATTTTTATACCCATCGTTTTAGTCCAGTCGTATTGAACAGAACTTACAATTACAGATATTTCCTGCCCCGGAATTTTTCCTGGATAATCCATGCCTGTAACACTTCCTCCAAAATTTAAAATATTATCAGAACCTGCCGTTACATTTTTAACGCCGGGAATTTTCAGCAATTCATTTTTGAAAATATCAAACTTACCCGGCAGGTTGCCATTTGCAGATATATCAATCAGGTTTTGCTGATCATATCCTAACGGCCTGTTTCTAACATAATTTATCTGCTTGTAAATAACAATGGTTCCTACAATAAAAAACAAAGAAATAACAAACTGAAAAGTTACCAGCGCTTTTCGTAAACCGCCGCCCGTTCTTCCATTTGCCAACCTTCCTTTTAAAACTTTTATTGTTTTGAAATGGCTTAAGAAAAGAGCCGGATAGCTTCCTGCTATCAATCCTGTAAATAATCCAATGCCCAATAATAAACACCAGATTTTCCAATCCCAAAAATTAAGTACAATATTTTTTTCTGTGAATTGATTAAAAGCAGGTAAAACTAATTGCGCTATAATTATGGCGAGTATAAGCGCCACGAATGTAATCAACAATGCTTCACTCAAAAACTGATATATAAGCGATTTACGTGATGCGCCTAATACTTTTCTTACACCCACTTCACGTGACCGCTGTTCAGAACGTGCAGTAGCAATGTTCATGAAATTGATACAGGCAATTAGTATTACAAATATGCCCAGCGCAATCAGCAGCATTAGCACATCAATTTGTCCGCCGTTTGGTTTTCCATTACTGAAGCCTCCATATAATCTTAAATCAGCAAACGGATATAAAAAAAGCGATACTGATTTATCATTAGAACGTGTTTGAAGCAGTTTGGTCAACCTGTTATTCAGCGAAGTAAGATTTGCGTCAGGCTTTAATTGCACCCAGGTTTGAATACGGTTATCATCCCATTTATTCAACCAGTCGTTTTGTTTTGCATAAAAACTGAAAGGCAATACCATATCAAATTTAATGGTACTGTTTGACGGAACACCTTTCACTATAGCCGCCACTTTAAAACTGTTTTTATTATCAGCAAGTATCACTTTGCCTATTGGATTTTCATCACCAAATAATTTCCTAGCCATTTGTTCCGTCATTACAACAGAAGTTTCATCTTGTAAAGCAGTGACAGCATTACCTTGTACTGAAGGAAAAGTCATCATATTAAAAAGATCCGGTTCAGCATATATGCCAGATGCAGTAATCGTTTTATCACCAACTTTTATCAACTGATAATCAAAGTAAGCTACCCGCGAAACATATTTTGTTTCGGGCATTTCATTGCGAAGGCTTGCAGCCATTGGTCCTGCTGTTGCATCGCCTGTAGAAATTCCATCCACCTGTTTTTGATTCTTCATTAGCAGGTAAATAGCTTTCAGGTTAATATTGAATTTATCGTAATTGAATTCATTTACTACAACCAGCATAATTATAATACTTGTTGCCAGACCAACTGCCAGACCGCTGATATTTATAAAAGAAGAAGTTTTATTTTTTAAAAGATTGCGCCATGCTGTTTTAAAATAATTTTTAAACATAAAAGTTGATTTATAATTTCTGATTTTGTGATGTTTGATTTAAAAATTCCCCATTCACGTTCATTATTCCGTTCTCAAACTCTTGACAGGATTTGCTATTGCAGCTTTTATTGTTCTTACACACAATATTATTAAGGCAATTGAAAACATTAATAATCCTCCTGCTAAAAATATCCACCAGCTTAATGCAGTGCGATAAGCGAAATTTTGCAACCATGCATTAGCTGCATACCAGGCAATAGGTATCGCTATTATAAATGCAACAGTAATCAGCTTTAAAAAATCTTTCGATAACAATGCAACGATTTGCGTCACTGTAGCACCAATTACTTTACGGATGCCTATTTCTTTTGTACGCATATTGGTGATGTAAATCACAAACCCAAGCAAACCGAGGCAACTGATAAAAATCGTCAGCCCTGTTGACCACATCAATAAAGTGGAAACATTTTTTTCGGCGTTGTAATAAGCCGTAATTGCATCATCGAGAAAAGTATAGTCAAAGTCTTTATCAGGATAGACTTCTTTCCATGCTTTTTTTATTTCACCAATTGTTTTTTGCCATGCTGTGCCATCGGCATTTTGCGGTTGTAAAGCAATATTGAATGTGTATTCACTTGCAATACCACCCGTAATTAATAAAGGCGTGATTGCTTCGTGCAATGATTTTTGATTAAAGTCCTGCACTACGCCCACTACTCTTTTCTTACCATACACATCAACATATCGCCCGATAACATCATGCGGATCTCTAAAGCCAAGTGCATGTAAATAAGTTTCATTTATCAGCAGGTCTCCCATTGTATCATTGTTCACAAGATTATTTCCTGCCAATAATTTTATTTGATATAGTTTGATATAATTGGAGTCGCCTATTTTAACTTGCACATCCGTTTGAATTTCTTTTTTATTGTCTGCATATTTCATAGCATCAATCCATGTGCTGTTTGATGAAGGTGGATCCATTGAAAGACTTACTGATGCAATGCCGGTAATTGTTTTGAGTTTATTAACGAGGAAATTTTTTTTGGCGGAAGAAGTATCTGTATAGTTGCCGAAATATAAAACAGCATCTTTTTTTATACCGATATTTTTATTCAATGAGTAATTGATTTGCTTGCTTACCAGCAGCGTAGCTATAATAAACACCTGTGCAATTACAAATTGTGATATGGTTAAGCTTTTACGTAACCATGTCTTTGAAGAAACACCTGAATTACTGAATACATTACTTTTCAGAACCAGAACGGGCTTGTAAGATGAAAGCAAAACAGCAGGATAAAAACCCGCCAGCATACTTACTATTAAAATAAGTAGTGATAAAAATAGAAGAACGGTTGGTTGATTAAAAATATTGAAATGAAGTCCTTCCGGAATATATGCTGCAAAAGCTTTTAATAATAATGGAGTCGCAGCAATGGATACTATAGAAGCAATACAGGTTATTAACAATGTTTCACCCATGAATTGAGCTATCAATTGTTTTTTTGAACTGCCCATTGTTTTACGTATGCCGATTTCTCTGGCTCGTTGCGAAGCCTGCGCTGTTGTAAGATTTATAAAATTGATACTGGCTAAAAGCAACAGGAATGCAGCTACAGACAATAATCCATTCAAAATATTTTTATCAGCCAGTGTTGGATTATTACTTTGATAATACCCTTTAAAATGTACATCACTTAAAGGGCGAAGGTCGAATGTTCTTATTTCGGGATCTTCATAATTGGGCTTATTATATTTAGCAAACAGCTTTGCAATTTGCGATTTAATATTTTCCGGTGAAGTGCCTTTTGTAAGTTTTACAAAAAGCAATGAAGACTGTGCATGATCCCACCTATCCCAAAAACGTGGTTGCAAACTTGTTGTTTCAAGAGTTATTCTTGAAATAAATGTTTTGTAATTAAAATCTGTGTTATCCGCAATATCTTTTACAACACCTGTAATTGCTGTGCGCACAGAATCATCAAAGTATAATTCTTTTCCTATTATCTGCGCAGCCTTAAGATCAGGGAAATACAATTTGGCATTTGATTCTGTTAATACGACCTGGTAAGGTTGCTGCAATGCTGTTGCAGGATTGCCTGCCAGCCATGTATATTCTACAAGATTAAAATAATCGGTAGTTGTAAAAACAATATGCTTTTGATTGGTAAATATTTTTTTCCTATCGCTGTTTGCTATGGGCACACTAACCTTTGAATCTTCGCCAGGTCTTAAAGCAGCCACCGTTTCAAGACCTGTCAATTCATCTTTAACTGCTTTGCCCAAAGGATCAGGTGTTGCTTCACTTCCATGGTTTTTCCCGGATACTTTGAGCGTATATTTTTCAACTACTTCATAAATGCGGCTGTTGTCTTTTTCAAATTTATCAAAGCTGTAATCATACTGGACAATAAGAAAAATTACAAGTGCAGCACTTATGCCAATTGATAATCCCGCAATGTTGATGAGCGAAAAAGTTTTATTCTTCATCAAATTACGCCATGCAGTTTTGAAATAATTTTTAAACATAAAAGTTGATTTCTGATGTATCCAGCCCGACTGCATCAGTCAGGCGGGGATTTAATGATGTCTGATTTGTCATTTTTCAAATTTTCAAATCATCAAATTTTCAAATTAAATTATTCCGTTCTCAAACTCTTCACCGGGTTTGCTATTGCTGCTTTTATTGCCTGGAAGCTCACGGTTAATAACGTAATCATTAATGCACCTATACCCGTCACCGCAAAAATCCACCATGATAAATTTGTTCTGTATTGGTAGTTCTGTAGCCAGTTGTGCATAAAATCATAAGCAACTGGTATTGCGATAAACAACGCAATCAAAACCATCATTATAAAATCTTTTGATAATAATCCCCACAGGTTTAATACAGATGCACCCAATACTTTTCTTACACCAATTTCTTTTACTCTTTGCTCTGCAATGAACGATGCCATACCGAATAGCCCAAGACAGGAAATAAAAATGGCAAGCACGGCAAAGAAACCTGCTAACTTTCCAATGCGTTCTTCATCGCTGAATTTCTTTGCATATTCTTCATCATTAAACTTATAATCGAAAGGTTGTTCAGGATTATATTTCTTAAAGACCGTTTCAATCTTTGCCAGAGCTTCGTGTTCATTTTGCGATGGATTGATTCTTATATCTATATTTTGTTGCGGGTCGTGATTGGTAACAAATACGCTTCTTGAAACCGGGTCATAAGGAGATTGCGTAATCATATCATTTACCACTCCTATAACATGATAGGGCTTACCCATCCAACGGATGTTTTCACCAACAGGATTTTGCAAGCCCATATATTTTGCTGCCGTTTCATTTAAAATAATGCCTGATGAATCGGTTGCAAAGTCATTTGAAAAATCACGACCGTCTTTCATCTTCCATCCGATTGTTTTACCAAAATCTGTTGACACATATACAACATTAAAGTCCGTCTGCGTTGAAGAGTTATTACCCTGCCATTCAAACCCGGCATCTGTTTCATTAAACCATGTAGTAGCGCTTGATGACTCAGCAATATCTGCTATGATGCCTGAACTTTGTAATTCATTTTTAACTGCGTCAAAATGCTTATGGATATTTTCGGTTGACATAGGGACGGTTATTAAACTGTTTCTGTTATAACCAATAGGGCGATTTTTTGCAAACTGAATTTGATTAAACACGACAATCGTTCCTATTATTAAAGCAATCGAAACAGTAAACTGAAGTATGACCAATACTTTGCGTGGAAGCGAAGCCAGGCGTCCCACACGAAATGTGCCTTTTAAAACTTTTATGGGGTTAAAAGAGGATAAGTAAAAAGCCGGGTAACTACCTGCAATAAATCCGGTGAATAAAGTAAACGCAATTCCTATCAGCCAGAAAAATGGATTGTTCCATGGAATTGATATTTGCTTATCTGCTATTTGATTGAAAGAAGGAATTATGAGTTGTATCAGTGCGATTGACACCATAAATGCAAACACAGTAATCAGCAATGATTCAGTAAAAAATTGTCGTATCAATTGTGTTCGTAAAGAGCCGATTGCCTTTCTTATACCTACTTCTTTTGCACGTTTTTCTGAACGTGCCGTGCTTAAATTCATGAAGTTGATGCAAGCAAGCAATAACACAAAAAAACCGATAATGCCGAACATCCATACAAACGCAATTCTGCCGCCAGCATTTACACCGTTTTTAAATTCTGAATATAAATGCCACTTGCTCATAGGCCGCAGAAACAGTTGTGGTTTTGAGGATGCATCATCACTTGAAACACGTTTTAGCTTAGCATCTTTTATTTTAGCTGAAACTTTTTGTATATCTGCATTATCAGCCAACTGCACAAACACCTGGAAAGAATTATTGCTCCATGGATAAGTAAATTTTTGAACCCACGAGGTATTGTCAATAAATAACTGCCATGCGCCAATGAATGTAAGGTCTCTGAAATCTGAATTGTATGGAAGATCTTTATAAACACCAGAAACTTTTACATCAAGTTGGTTGTCTATTTTTAATGTTTTATTTAAAGGATCTGTGTTACCAAACAAAACTCTTGCAGCAGAGGATGAGAGAATAATGGAATGATTGTCGTTTAACGCACTTCTTGTTCCCTCAATCATTTTTAATGAAAGCATATCAATGATTTGCGGCTCCATATAATTACCGCTCTTGGCAATTTTATTCTCACCATAAGCAAGTATGTGGTCGTACGTCCATGTAGCCATACTAATAGCCTTAAAATCGCTTCCGTAATTTCTTCTTAATTCGTCACCCATCGCATAGGGAAGTACCTGGTTTGTAGTAATGCTTCCATTAAAACCGGTGTTCTGCATTACCTGCGCAATGCGGCTGTAGTTATCAAAATTTTTGTTGAAAGAAACTTCATCATATATCCAAAGACCTATCAACATAGCCACAGCCATACCAATAGATAATCCGGCAATGTTGATAAAAGAATGCATTTTGTCTTTTATCAAATTACGCCATGCGGTTTTTAAATAATTTTTGAACATGTTACAGGTTTTATATTATAAGTTTTTATGCACTTAACATTTTGTTCTTACTCATTACTGTTTTTCTTTAACGCAGATGCAAGCCATCTATAAATCATTCACTCCAATGATATGTTTTCCATGTTTTCAAATTTTGCTTTCACGCCCCATCCGCCAAAATCTTCTGATACTACAAACCACAACTCATTAACGCCTTTTTTTAAAGGAAGAAATAATTTGTCAAAATATCCTATAGTACCTAGGAACCTGTAATCTCTGGAATATTGCTTATTTGTGCCGTAGTATAGTGCCTTGCCATTTAGATAAATTGTAACATAATCACTAAATCCAAAAGATAATTCCTTTACTTGTTCTGATGCTGAGTTAAAAACCAGTTTTGCTACAATCGTGTTTGCTATGTCCGTTCGTTGAGAAAACTTTGCCAGGTTAGTTGTACCAGACTGTTCACTGTTTTGTATTGCCCATATAAGATTTTTCTTTATTGCGGGCGTAAGCTGGTATTGCTTTTCAAACAGGCCGCGATTAACTGCGTTAGATATCTGCCATTGTGTAATTATTCCTGCGGCACCATTTGCAGGCACAGGCACGGGTACAGGGGAAGACTCTTGTTTAATGGTGTATTGCACATTGGCTATATGCAATGGCGCTCCGTCAGTACCGATTGCAATTTTTCCTGTTTTCCAACCTGTCAATAGTTCTTTCACTTTAATTACGGGCGTGTCATCTATATAAAACTCCGCCTGCAAACCATGCAGTTCTATTTTTATGTGATGCCACTCGTTAAATCTGAAAGCGAATGCGCCGTCATATCCTTCACCATAATATAACTGAAAACCCGTTTGCCCATTAAATTCTGGCGTGTATTGTGTCGCGTCAGGATTGCCTGATTGATGCGGGCGCAGATAAAAACTTTCAAAATTATTAATGTCCTGCATACGCACTGCAAAACCAGGGAAGCTGCGTTGCTGCGGAAAATTAATATCTGCCTCAATAGTGCCGTCACGTAATTCAGTACCCTTTACAACTATCATCCCGGTATCATCAAGGCGGATGCAAGCTTTACCCATATATGTTTCCTGCGCGGGTTTTGCACCCAATAACGTATCCCATGAATCCAAGGTAGAAGGCACTTTAACTGTTTGGCCATTTACATCAAAAAGTATTGCCAATAAAAAAGTTATGGTCAATAAATATGTTTTTTTCATAACAAGTTTTGTATTGACAGATGAATACACCAAAGGATAAAAAAAATTTATTTCAGACTATTCCGTTCTCAAACTCTTCACGGGATTTGCTACCGCTGCTTTTATTGCCTGGAAGCTTACTACCAATACAGTGATGAGTAACGAACCTATTCCTGCGGCAGCAAAAATCCACCATGAAAGCTCCGTGCGATATTGATAATTCTGCAGCCAGTTATACATAAAATAATAACCCAGCGGCACCGCAATGAAAAAAGAAATAATAACCAGCATTACAAAGTCTTTGGAAAGTAAATTCCATACGTTCAGCACAGAGGCGCCTAATACTTTTCTTACACCAATTTCTTTCTTCCGCTGCTCTGCAACAAATGATGTTAATCCAAATAATCCAAGACAGGAAATGGCAATAGCAAGTATGGCAAAAACACTTGCAAGCTTACCAATGCGCCATTGCCGAATTTTTTTGCATACTCTTCATCCACAAATTGAAACTCAAAAGGTTGATCAGGATTAAATTTTTTAAACACCGGTTCTATTTTACTCAAGGCATCCTTTGCACTAACATTCGGATTTAATTTTATAATTGCCATGTTACCTCCATCTGTTACTAACCCATAAATAACAGGTCGTGGTTCATCATACGGAGACTCTATCACCATATTATTAATTATACCGATTATCGTATATGGTTGTCCCCACCATGTTACCCTTGTACCTATGGGATGTTGTAAACCCATAAAATGTACAGCGGCTTCATTCAGGATTAATGACGAAGTATCGGCTCCAAAATCTTTTGAAAAATTGCGACCTTCTTTCAATTGCCAGCCAATAGTTTTACCATAATCATAAGAAGCATTTACAACACCGAAATCTGTAGAGAGATCCGGGTCTTTGCCGGGCCAGCTAAAACCACTTGTGCTGTTCCAGATACCTGTGGTAGGACTTTGAGATTCTGCTATAGACGTTACAACTTTTGTTTTCATTAATTCATTTTTCACCGCCTCAAAATGATCGTGAATTGACGAATCGGATGTGGGTATTGTAATAAGATTTGCACGGGTGTAACCAACCGGACGATTCTTTGCAAACTGAATTTGCTGATACACAATGATAGTTCCTATGATCAATGTAACAGAGACTGTAAACTGCAATACCACCAGCACTTTGCGTGGAATAGCTGCAAAACGTCCCGCTTTAAACGTTCCTTTCAAGACCTTTACTGGCTTAAATGAAGACAAATAAAATGCGGGATAACTTCCTGCAATTAATGCAGTGAAAAAAATAAAGCCAACACTCATTATCCAGAAGAAAGGATTACTCCATAAGATGGACATTTGTTTATCCGCAACAGAATTAAAGAAAGGAAGCGTGAATTGAACTATCAATAATGATACTGCAAAAGCAAATGCTACTGTTAATAATGATTCGCTAAAAAATTGCAGAATAAGTTGCCTGCGTAATGAGCCAACTGTTTTACGAATGCCCACTTCTTTTGCACGCTTCTCGCTGCGCGCAGTACTTAAGTTCATAAAATTGATGCAGGCAAGCAGCAAAACAAACACGCCAATTATTCCAAACATCCATACATATTGTATAGCGCCACCAATATTTACGCCATTTTTAAATTCTGAGTACAAATGCCATTTGCTCATTGGTTGTAAAAACAATGTTGGTTTCTTTTTCTGTAGCTGCGGATTTACTTTTTTTAATTTTGCATCTTTGATCTTCGCAGAAACTTTATTGAAATCTGCATTGTCATTCACTTGAACAAAAAGCGTTGTAAAATTCGGTCTCCACGAATCTTCCATTGTTCTTAAATCCGGATTACTGCTGTAAAAAAAGTCCCATGTTGAAATGAAATTCAAATTTGCAAATGTGCTATTGCGTGGAAAATCCTCATACACGCCTGTAACTTTTACAACAGGCTTATCATCTATTTGAAGCATTTTATTGAGAGGGTCCTCATTACCGAAATATGCTTTGGCTGAAGATTCAGAAAGCAAGATTGAAGCCGGATCACGAAGGCTGCGATTTCCCCGCAACATTTTCAGCGTAAACATATCGGGCATCTCTTTTTCAAAATAACCACCCGTTTCTTTTAGCTTTTTATCATTCACTGTCAAAATATGATCGCCCCAATTCACCGCCATTACAATGTGTTTAAAATCGCTGCCATAATTTTTGCGCAGCTCCTCAGCCAAAGGATATGGAACGCTTTGCCATGTTTGCACCTCACCATTGTTTGTTACATTTTGTATTACCTGTGCAATGCGGTCGTAGTTCTGAAAATTTTTATTGAAGGAAAGTTCATCATACATCCATAAACCGATCAATATAGCCACTGACATACCGATTGATAAACCGGCGATATTGATAAATGAATGCATCTTACTTTTACCAAGATTGCGCCATGCAGTTTTGAAGAAATTTTTAAACATAGTTATTAGTTGTAAGTAATGTTAGTGTATTTAGCTTTTATGGTGAACTTGCCTCACCATACTCAACTTCCGTTGTGTCACTCCCTTGTACGTTCTGAACTTTATTGAGCAATACAAAGCGAGATGTTATAAGTGAAATAGTTTCTCAATTCTTGATGTTGCCTTTTATTACTCTTTTCTATTCCAGAACACACCTATAACTCTCCCGGATTGCTTCAACGTGTATGCCAATGTTGAAACGCTTTGCAGCCAGGCATTTAGAAGGCTATAACAAAAAAAGGTGTACGAAAACGAACACCTTTTGTACGATGACGTACGATTCTAAACTGCTCATTACAGAGCAAAGTGTTGAAGTCACGACTTGTCGGCATTCCGCTAAATCGGAAAGATGCGACATCCGCCCATGCCGGTACAGACGGGCAACAAAAGCTTAATTCTTATTTTTCAGTTTGGCTTATACCCTTCGATACGCTCAGGATTTTCTTCATTTACGATTGGCAATTCACCATTCATGATCCTCATTCCGTTTTCAAACTTTTCACCGGGTTTGCAACTGCCGCTTTTATTGCCTGGAAGCTTATTGTTATTAAAGCGACCGCTATCGCAAAGATTCCTGTGGCTGCAAATACTTCCCACTCAACATTAATACGATACGCAAATGATTGCAGCCAGTTATTCATAAAATACCAGGCGACAGGTGATGCTATCAATAATGCTATTGCAATAAGCTTTACAAAATCTTTAGATAAAAGTGTTACAATACTTCCAACAGATGCTCCCATTACTTTGCGAATGCCTATTTCTCTTATACGGTTAACCGCCGCTAATGCAGCAAGACCAAATAAACCAAGACATGCAAGAAATATTGAAATAGCTCCAGCCCAGCCAACTATACTGCTCCAGCGGTTTTCAGATTTATAAAAATTATCAAGGTCATCATCGAGAAAACTGTACTTGAAAGGAACATCAGGAGCAATACTGCTCCATGTTTTTTGCATAGCAGCAATTACATGTGAGGGATCGCCGGGTTTTATTCGCACAAAAAATTTTCGTGCCCTGTGACCTGCAAACTGGTGAAATAACTGCGGTTGAATTTTTTCAGTTAAAGGCTGGAAATTGAAATTCTTTACTACCCCAATCACAACGGGCGTTTTAGTATTGGTATATCCTTTTATTTGTTGTCCTATTACATTGCTTAATGTCCATCCAAACTCATTCATCATTGCTTCGTTTATGATCACTGATGTGGAAGTATCTTCAGCAATTGCAGCGTTAAAATTTCTTCCCGCAACGAGTTGCATTCCTAATACATTTATATACTCAGGATCGATTAAATATTCATAAATGGTTTTGTGGGTACCATTATACATGAAACCATGATCCTGAAATTCTGCTCCTTCACCAAGACCTGTTTCAGCGGAAGCAACACCAATTATATTTGCGTCAGATGATAATGCCTGTTTAAAAAGTGGATAATTCTTTTTTGCATTTGTTTGTTCAGCATCTACTATTACAACGTTTTCTTTATTAAAACCCGGATTTTTGCTTGTCATGTATTTCGTTTGCTGAAGTATGACAATAGTTGAAATGATCAAACCAATAGAGAGCGTAAACTGTAGCGTAACAAGTGACCTTGTAAATAAATTTGAACCGCCTAACCTGATCTTATTTTTTAATACTTCCATTGGTTTAAACTTAGACAATAATAAAGCCGGGTAACTGCCCGATAATATTGCTACCAGCACTACGACGCCAATAATCAACCAACTCATTTCGGGATACAACGAAAAAGAGAATTGTAAATTCCTACCGGCTAATTGATTGAAATAAGGCAGCAATAGCCTGGCAAGTAATAAACCGATTATTGTCGAAAGAATACTTAGCAGGAATGCTTCTGAAAGAAATTGAAGAATAAGCTGGCTTCTTTCAGCACCTATTACTTTTCTAACGCCAACTTCTTTGCCTCTTCCCGCAGAGCGTCCTATTGCAAGCGTTGTAAAATTGATACAAGCAATTAACAAAATAGCTGCTGCTACGCCCAAGATTATCCAAATCGTTTTTGGATCAACTGTTTCAATATCTGTTATATCATTTACTCTTGTATCAGTATGTATGGCACGTAGCGGCAACAAACCATAGGTGACAAGTGATTTGGTCTTTTTTGTTATGGTTGCATCATCTTCGTTATAGGTATGATGAAACGCTGCCAAACGATTTGCGTCACCCGGCAAACTACTTCTCGTACGCAATTGAACGAAGGTGCGAAAAGCAGTAGTGTACCAGTTATTAAACATGGCTCCAAACCTTGTCGATTGCAAAAAGGCAAAGTTTCCCATCACGTCAAAACGGATGGATGAATTGGCTGGCATATCCTCAGCAACAGCACTTATAATGAATGGTTGAAAGTCATCAGGTACCTTTAGCAGTACGGTTTTCCCGACCACATTATCGGTCCCAAATAATTCTTTTGCTTTTGATGCAGTAACCACAAGATTATTTAAACCCTGTAATGCAGTAGAAGCATTTCCATATTTTAAAGGGAAAGTAAAAACAGAAAAAAATTGCGGATCAGCGAATGATAATTTTACACCACGAATTTCATTATTAACACGCATATAAGCTTCATCAGGCATCTGCTTTAAACGCACATAATCTATTACGTCGGGCATGTCCTTCTTGATCGTTGGTCCCAACGGCATTGCTACCGATGCCGAATATTGTGAACTTCCATCCAATCCTTTTGCATAATCATATACACAATAAATATTTTTTTCATTTTTATGAAAGCGGTCAAAACTAAGTTCGTTGACGGAATACAATAACAATAAAATAAAAAATGCGATGCCGACTGACAATCCAAAAACATTGATGAATGCAAGTGTTTTTTGTCTTGATAAATTCCGGAGTGCGGTTTTGAAATAATTTTTAAGCATGGAAGAAGTTTATATGTTAGACTCAATAATTTTTTTATGTTACAAGTTTTGTTCGTTGTTCATCGCCTGTTGTGTCACTCATTTGCACGTTCTGAACTTTTATCGTCATGATGTGCAATCCCTTATTTATTTCAAAGTGTCAATACAATATTTATTATTTTACAAATATTGCCGGATGATTTAGCCTCTTAAAATAAAAGTGTCGTAAATCCCAACTTAGCTGATAGAATGTGTTTTTAGGCTGTTGAAATAGTTGGACATTCATAGCATAGTTTCTGTCATGCTTCTCTCTGGTTTCAACAGTTTAAATCAAATTGTTTTGATATATTTTTCAAGTTTGTATCCTGATTAAAAAAAATTTATGGAAAAGTTACAGATAATAAAAACTCACAGCAGTTCTGATTATGCTTTGTATATTGGTTTAAGCCTGATTATTTCTTTACCTCTATACTTTTCATTATACTTTTATATTGGATCATTAGGTTTTTATAGTGCGGGCATTATAAAAGAGAACCAGGAAAAAGTAGCTATCAGCTTAACACTCATTTTCCTGGTGGCTGTGTTTTTGGGGAGATATTTATCATTAGTTCATGCAGCTAAAAATAAAAAAATATCCAAGCTCCTGATGATTGTACTTGCTATAGTTGTGGTTGTTTGTTTAATTGTATTAGGCTTTATAGTAAAACTTTCATTAAGACCCAACAGGGTTTTTCTGAGTATTTTAGTTTGCGGGTTGGCCTTTTTAATCCTAAGCCTTACTTCAGGCATGTTATTAAAACTGATACACGCTTCTATTCAAAATCAACTTAATGAAGCAAAAACTTTAGCGATAAATAGTCAAAACGAACTACACCTTCTGCAATCCCAGCTCAGCCCGCATTTTCTATTCAACACGCTCAATAATTTATATGGAATTTCAATTAACCAACACGAGAAAGTCCCATCTTTGTTATTGAGATTATCAGATTTATTACGGTATTCCGTGTACGATGCGAAGGAATTATTTGTGCCATTAAAAGATGAATTGAATTATATCAACAACTATATTGAGTTTGAAAAAATACGCATTGGCGAAAGATTGGAGTTGAAAACTGATATTGAAGAAATCACCAATGCTAATATTAAAATTGCACCAATGCTTCTGATTGTATTCATTGAAAACGCTTTTAAGCATTCAAAAAATACAAACGATGAAAAGATATTTATAGAGATGTCTTTAAAGTCTGCGGCAAATTCTATTTTGTTTTCAATAAGAAATTCATATACAAAATCAAAAGAAAGCAATGTTCCTGGAATTAAGAATAGTGGCTTTGGATTGGATAATGTAAAAAAACGGCTTGAATTGCTTTACCCTAATGAGCATGATCTGAAAATTGAAAATGATGAAAAAGGGTATTCGGTAATGTTAAGGCTTAAACAGAAATGATATGGATAAAATCAAATCTTTGATTGTTGATGATGAGCCTGTTGCCAGGGAAATAATTCAAACCTATTGCAGTCATTTGCCTAATCTGCTGGTAGTTGCATCGTGCAGTAATGCTTTAGAAGCAAAAGCAATTTTAAAGCAACATAAAATTGATATTCTTTTTTTGGATATTAATATGCCGGTGCTGGATGGAATTGCATTTTTGAAAACATTAAAAAATCAGCCGCAAGTTATATTCACAACGGCATACAAAGAATATGCAATAGATGCTTTTGATTTATCAGCAGTGGATTATTTATTAAAACCATTTTCGTTTGAACGCTTTATTATTGCGATTGATAAAGCAATAGAAAAACTAAATATTTCAAAAGATTTATTTAAAGAAGAACATGAAATAACAAAGGAGAATTTTGTTTTTATTAAAGCCGATGGAAAGATATTTAGAACCCTCCATGATAATTTACTTTTTGCAGAGGCTAATGGCAACTATACGAAAGTCGTTACAACTCAAACCACATTTCTAACAGGCATGACTTTTTCAAATTTCGAAGAGTTACTTCCTAAGGCTATATTTCTACGGGTACACCGGTCATTCATCATTAACAAATTAAAAATTACACATATTGAAGGCAACATGGTTCTTATTGACAAAATAGAAATACCAATCGGAAATAATTACAAGGAAACTTTTTTGAAGGAAATGGGATTAACAGGCTAATACTTTTTATCCCTTACTACTCCGCAATTGATGCTTATGAAAAGTTGCAGTACAAGAGTCCGGCCGAGGCGAAACAAAAGCTTAATTCATATTCTTTAGTTTGGTTCCAAAAAAAATATTATTGATTATTCATTATTAATTACTCTTCTTCATTTGCATATTTGCATTTGCACATTTTCAAATTTTCAAATTAGCACATTGCCTTTAGTCAGTTCTCAAACCTGCCTGCCGGCAGGCAGGCTCTTCACTCACTTTATTCATTCTGTTCTTAAGGATTTCGCAGGATTTGCTATCGCTGCTTTTATTGCCTGGAAGCTGATAGTGAAAAATGCAATTAACACTGAAGCAAATGCCGCAAGTGCAAATACCCACCATGATATTTTCGTTCGATAAGCAAAATCCTGCAACCATTTATCCATTCCATACCATGCAAGCGGCGCTGCAATAACAAATGCGATCAATACCAGTTTTATAAATTCAATTGATAATAAATTGACAATATTGGAAACACTTGCACCCAATACTTTGCGCACACCAATTTCTTTTGTGCGCTGTATAGTGCTATAAGATGAGAGTCCGAGTAAACCAAGACAGGAAATGAAAATGGCGAGCACTGCAAAATTGAAGAACAGGTTTCCGAAATTGTCTTCAGCTTTATATTGCTTGTTGAAAAATTCATCAAGAAAATTATATTCGAAAGGACGGTTGGGAATTATTTGATTCCATTTTTTTTCAATTGATTTGATGGTTGAGGGCAAGTTGGTTGCAGATACTTTTATAGAAATTGTTCCCAATGCCCAGGGTTCGAAACGCATGGTCAATGGTTGTATTGTTTGTTGCAAAGACTTGTAATGAAAATCTTTCAGCACTCCGATTATCTTGCCTTGCCTGCCCCACTGATCAAAATTTCTTCCTACTGCTTCCTGCACTGAAGTATAGCCTAATGATCTTGCAGCGCTTTCATTAATTACCATTGCCTGCGTGCTGTCCGTAGAAAAATCTTTAGAAAAAGTGCGACCAGCTACGAGCTTTAGATCATATTGTTTGATATAATCAAAATCTACAAAATAGAGGTCAAGATTTGTCTTTTGCATTTCATCCCTTTTGTTTTGCACTAACGAATAAGCGGAAGTATTCCAGCCACCCGGAACACCTGATGAAAAGCTTGTTGATAAAACTCCGGGAATTGATGCCAATGATTGTTTAAATGCATCTTTATTTTTATCGAAATTGGTGTTGATGATGATCTCCTGGTCTTTACTAAAACCAAGATCCTGGCTGCGCATATAATTTAACTGAGTATATACAACGATTGTTCCTGCAATTAAAACAATAGAAATTGTGAACTGGAAAACAACAAGGCCTTTTCTTAAGATCAATCCTTTTGTACCGGTTGCAAAACGACCTTTTAAAACGCTTACCGGTTTATAAGACGACAGTAAAAGCGATGGATAAAAGCCCGCAATAACTCCAATGCCAACCGAGAGGAGAAATAAGCTGAGAATATGTAAAGGGTTATTGAATATGCTGTCGCTTATCTCTTTCCCGGCAAGTTGGTTAAACAGAGGCAGCGCCAATGCACACAACAGAACAGATAATACGAAAGCGATCAAAGAAATGATCACAGACTCACCGATAAATTGTTTTGCGAGCTGAAACCGCGCAGCGCCAACCACTTTGCGAATGCCCACTTCTTTTGCACGTTCGGCGCTGCGTGCGGTGGTAAGATTTATAAAATTAATACACGCGATAAGTAAAATAAAAACGGCAATCACAGAAAAGATATAAACATTATCAATGTTGCCTGTTACAAATCCATCTCGTTTTGATCTTAAGTATACATCCCGTAAAGGCTCTAAACTTAAATAGTCCTGCATCTGTAATTCTTTCGCCTGCGCACCATGATGAGATTCCATAAATGCGGGAAATTTTTTTTCCAGCGCTTTCGCATCTGTGTGTGGTCTTAATAACAGGTAAGTATAATATTGATGATTTGTCCATTCACTGTCGGTGGTTGGCTGACCATAAATTTGTTTGAAGGAAGACATAGATACAAACATATCAGCCTGTATCTGCGAGTTCTCCGGAATGGTTTTCATTACCCCGGTAACAGTTGCATTAATAGCTGCGCCTGTTAACAACAACTGTTGACCTAAAGGGTCTGTGTTTTCAAAATATTTTTTTGCAGCAGTCTGAGATAAGATAACACTCATAGGCTCTTTAAGCGCTGTTTTCTTGTTTCCTTCTATTAGGGGAAAATCAAAAATATTAAACAGCGTTGAATCTGCAAGCACCGATCTTTCTTCCTGGAATTTTACATTTCCTTTACGCACAAGAAAACCATCTCTTGATAAACGAACAGCATCCTCTACTTCAGGAAAATCTTTTTTAAGATTGATTGCAATGGGTGTGCTGGTGATGCCCTGCTTAATTGTTTCGGATGGCGTTTTTGTATCTGTAACAACTCGATAAATTCGATCTGCTTTGGAGTGAAAATTATCATAGCTTGTTTCTAAACTTACGTATAAATAAATAAGGAAGCATGCTGTCATGCCAACAGCCAGACCAAGTATATTAATGAACGAAAAAGCCTTATGTCTCCGGAGATTGCGAACAGCGATTTTGAAATAATTTTTAAACATACCAGAAGTTTTTAAAGTTGTAAATGCATTTGCTCCATATTGTTTCAACAGTACAAGAGTGCGACGCAAGAAAAGCTTCATTCATATTCTTCAGCTCGGTTCATAAAAAATTTATTCACCATTGACCACTCACCATTCACCTTTTTCATTCCGTTCTTAAACTCTTCACAGGATTAGTAATCGCTGCCCTAATGGATTGAAAGCTTATCGTGATCAATGCAATTACAATAGCTGTTAACCCGGCTGCAGCAATCATCCACCAACTGATTGAAATGCGATAAGCAAAATCCTGCAACCATTTTGTCATTGCCCAATATGCAACAGGAGATGCGATAACGATTGAGATGATAACCAGCTTCACAAAATCTTTCGACAGCATTGCAGTAATACCGCTTACACTTGCGCCAAGCACTTTGCGTATGCCGATTTCTTAGACATGCAATGATGATCGCAAGCACTGCAAAACTGGTGAAGATGCTTCCTGTACGTTGCACATCTGCATACATGTTTGCAAAACTTTCATCGAGAAAAGTATAGTGGAAGGGTTGATTAGGAGAAAAACTTTTCCAAACAGATGATACGTAACTGATAGCGCTCTTTGTATCAGCACCACTGATCTTTACAGAAACGATAGAAGAATTATATTTTCCCAACACAAGGCAAAGCGGTGTTACATCCTGCCGCATAGATTCAAAATTGAACTCTTCCATTACACCTATCCCCGTAAATTTTTGCCATCCATTTTCTATGCGTCGACCAACCGGCTTTTTTAAACCAAGTTTTTTTGCCATCGTTTGATTGATAACTGTTGCAGCAGAATCTGAAGCCATATCTTTTGAAAAATATCTTCCTTCAATTATGTGCATGTCCATTGTTTTTACATAGTCATAATCCACCTGCCATTTCTGACCAAACTCACCAATATCTTCTTTTGTTTTTCCTTCTTTGTAAAAAGTATTGCCGTCTCTCTTTGTGCCGGCGATAGGCAGATAGTCACTTATAGAAACACTTTTTATTTCAGAAGATTTCAGTAACTCATTTTTAAAAGTTTCAATTTTATCTTCAAGCGTATTTGTTCCTTGCACAAGCAACACCTGGTCTTTATCAAAACCAACTTTCTTATTAAGTATATATTTCGTTTGATTGTAAATAACAAGTGTACCGATAATAAGAATGATAGAAGTTGTAAACTGAAAAATAACTAATCCATTTCTAAGAATAGAATTTTTGCTGCCCTTGCTTAACTGTCCTTTCAAAACATTGATGGGTTTAAAGGACGACAAATAAAAAGAAGGATATAAACCCGCAATAACACCAATGATAATCGCAGCTACAATCATCATTGGCAGTAACCACCATGCAGTCCATGGAATGGTTAACGATTTCGCAGCAAGCATATTGAAATAAGGAAGTAATAATATAGCGATCAACAAACCCAACACAAATGACAAAACACTAAACAATAAAGATTCGGTGAGAAATTGTTTTACCAAACTGCTGCGATGCGAGCCCACTACTTTTCTTAACCCAACTTCCTTTGCACGGTTAGCAGATTTTGCAGTTGATAGATTTATAAAATTGATACAGGCAATCACAAGAATAAAAACCGCAATCGCGCCAAACAACCACACAAACCTTATATCACCTTTATCAAGACGATCATCAATATTGGCGGAGTAAAGACGTATATCGGTTATAGGTTGTATAAGAAGTTTTGCATTCTTCGCAATATCATCGGCTTGCTTGTCTCCACTTTCTTTTAAAACAGGAACATAATATTTGGTCAATATCAACTTTAGCTTGTTTTGAAATTGAGCAGGATCTGCGCCCGGCTTCAGCAAAACATAAGTTGGATAATTACTCGCCATCCATGTTGTTTGTTCACCATCCCAGAGTTGATGCCCCGTCATTGTTAAAAGAAAATCGTAATGAATATGAGAGGTCTTTGGAAAATCCTGCATTACGCCACCAATTTTATATAGGGTCTTGTTGTCATTGTTCAGAATCATTATTTTTCCAACGGGGTTTTGATTGGGAAAATATTTATCGGCTTTGCTTTTTGAAATAACCATCGTGTTTGGTTCGCTTAATGCATGTGCCCTGTCGCCATACACCATTGGCACCTGCAGTATATCAAGCATATCCTGGTCTGCATAACTAAATCGCTGTTCAAATGTGTTTTGTTGAACATCAGCACGTCGTAACTGGTTGCTGCCTGCTCCATAAAAAAGTGGGGCGTCCATAAAACGGCCAGACTTTTCCACTTCAGGGAAATCTTCTTTCAATGCCTTTGCCATAGGCGCGGGCCAATCTGCACCGGTTTCAACTTTACCATTAATTTTATATTCGCCGGTTATCCTGTAAATGCGATCGGCGGTTGCCCAGTTTTTATCATAGCTCAATTCATCTTTTATATATAATGCAATCAGCAGACATGCTGCAATGCTCAATGCAAAACCACCGATCTTTATTGCAGAATACATTTTCTGTTTTACCAAATGTCTTGCGGCGATCTTGAAATAATTTTTAAACATGGAAGAAGTTTTAAGTTATATGTTGAACGTCATAAATCTTTTTATGTTACAGGCTTTAGTACTTTAATCAATCCCGAATTTGCGGATGTGTCACTCCTGTCCGAGCAGTGTTCAGCCTGGCGGGCACTTGTACGTTTTGTTCTTCATGCAGCAGCTTTTTGTTATTGCTTAATTATAAGGTTTGCAAAATCACCGCTAACGCCAGGTGTGTATGACCATAAGCCAATTTTTCCATCACCTCGGTTATTCAGCAAATGAACTTTTAAGGATGCTGTTGAAGAATGATTAACATACACCGCCGCTGAATCATCTGAGATTATAATTGTTGCATGAAACCAGTCATCAGGACCTGGAACAGGAGTAACTGCATTTTCATAAACTAGCGGATGTTCTTTTCTCAGCTTATCATAATCATAACCGGGCATACTCATATACTGCACTGACCATTTTCTTCTCAATGTATCTTCATGTTTAAAATTGAAAGGACGGAAATACACAACATCATAAATACTGTCGTTAACGCTGTGAAATGCAATGCCCAGAAAGCTTTGCAGAAAAACATTTTTTCCACGAAGATCAACTTCAATGGTTCCCTTTGTAAATGAAACATCTTTCAACCATGCAGTTCCTTTAAGTGATATTGCTTGCTTATAATTGTTGTCATTTAGTATGTGCATTTCCGTTTTTGTAGTATCCAGTTTATTTTCAGTTAACAATTGAACAAGATTATAATGACGGGTTTTCTGTGCACTAACGTGGAAAATGAATGCCAGAAAGACCAGGAGAAGTGATGTCTGTTTAATCATAATTATTATTTTTTTGTATGGATCAATCCTGCTCATAAAAATTATTTTCTTCATTCACGATTGACGATTCACCATTCACGATTTTTATTCCGTTCTCAAACTCCTTACAGGATTTACAATCGCTGCTTTTATTGCCTGGAAACTTACTGTTATCAATGCAATGAAAATTGCAATAACACCTGCAAGCGCAAACATCCACCAACTGATGGTAACCCTGTACGTAAATGATTGAAGCCATTTGTTCATTGCCCACCATGCAACCGGTGTTGCAATTACAATTGATATCATCACTAATTTTAAAAAGTCTTTCGAAAGTAATTGAACAATGCCCGGCACACTTGCACCTAAGACTTTACGCACTCCGATTTCCGTTTTTCTTTGCTCTGCACTAAAGGCAGCAAGACCAAACAAACCAAGACATGAAATGAAAATTGCCATAATGGTAAATAAATTAATGATGCGTGAAAGTGTGATCTCTGCTGAATATTGTTTCTGCACTTCATCATCAAGAAATGAATATTCAAATGGAACAGCAGGCAGATCTTTATGCCATATTGTTTCGATCTTTGAAAGCAATGACTTGTAATCTGTACTCCCAACAGATACGATGACATGAGAAATATCATCACGTTGTGGATTATACCTAAGCATGAATGGTTTTATATCATTGTGCAGGGAATTATAATTAAAATCTTTCATCACACCGGCTATCTCAACATAAAATTCCGGGTCAGGAGGATAATGTGCGTACAGCTTTGTTCCCGGTGCCTGCCCTGGTTTTAATCCAAGACGCTTCAGCAGTGTTTCATTCACCAATACTTTACCTGAGTCATATAAATGAAAATCTCTTCCGCTGATTATTTTAATGCCGTTTGCTTTTGCAAAATATTCATCGGTAGAAATATTTTGCGCATCAGTTGCTGTAGCTTCACTACCACCAGCGAGGTAAACGCCATAATCCTGTGGCACAAACTTTCCGAGATAATTATTCGCTTTGCTTACAACTTTTACTTCTGCCAATTGCCGCAGGTCACCCGCAAATGCATCAATTTTACTTCTTGAATCACCCGTATAAAAATTGAAAATGAGCTTTTGATTTTTATCGAAGCCAAGGTCTTTATGTTGTATATAATTAAGCTGACTGTAAATAACTATAATGCCTGCTATTAATATTACTGATAATACAAATTGAAATACTACAAGAGAGCGTCGTATGCCTGCTGCAGAAACATGACTGGTAAAATTTCCTTTAATAACTTTGATTGCACGGAAGGCAGATAAATAAAATGCTGGATAACTGCCTGCTACAACACCTGTTATAATTATAATTCCTGCCAGCAATAACCAGATCCGGTAATCATTAAACATAGACAAATGAATATCTGCCTGTGTAACCTGGTTAAGATAAGGGAGCACTAATATCAACAGAGGCAATGCGATCAGCACACCAATGAGTGACAGTAAAAAAGATTCGCTCATGAATTGCTTTACCAGGTCTCTTCTTTCGGCACCGATCACTTTTCTTACACCGACTTCTTTTGCTCTCTTTGATGCTCTTGCTGTAGAAAGATTCATAAAGTTGATACATGCAATAACTTGTATCAACACAGCGATCAATATTAGGATATTAAGAAAAGAAGGATCAACTGTTTTTGTCATTTCAACTTCATAACCTGTAGTGGTATGAATTGAACCAATGGGTTGAAGATGCAAACGTTTTTGCATACCCAGTTGTTTCAATTGACCTGCTCCGTGTTTCAATAAAAAAGCAGGAAGTTTTTTTTCTAAAGCAGCGACGTTTGCATTCGGATATAATTTGATAAAAGAATTGGTAAAATTATTTCCTGCCCACGAGTCATTTTGGCGAACGTATTCGCCAACGCCCCCACTGTTCATCGTAATAAAAATATTGGCCTGGACATTTGATTTACCAAGGCTTTCATCTGCCACTCCTGTTACTTTAAAATCGTGTTTACCCATGTCATCATCAATGGTAATTACTTTTCCAACAGGGTCTTCATTCGCAAAAAGCTTGTCAGCAGTGGGTTTCAGTAGTACCACTGAGTAAGGTTCCGATAAAACATTTTTTGCATTCCCGTTTGTGAAGTGGTAAGTGAACACGTCAAAAAAAGTAGAGTCAACATAAGCTGCCTGTTTTTCGTAAATAGATTTTTCTTTATACCTGAGCAGATGCTGGCTCGAGCTAAAGTCACCAATCACTCTTGTAAACTGCTCCACTTCAGGAAAATCTTTTTTGATAGCGGGTGCAATGGGTGGTGAACAGGTTGAATTATTGTGTACATCTCCCGGCAAACTTAACCAGGTTGTAACACGGTAAATATCTTTGGCATCTTTCTCATGTTTATCGTAGCTATATTGGTCTTCAACATACAATACAATATATAAGCAACATAACGTTCCAATAGCTAACCCGATGATATTAATAAAGCTGAACGTTTTATTTTTTAGTAAAAAACGAAAAGCGGTTTTGAAATAATTTTTTATCATAGAGGAAGTTTTAAGTTTTATGTTACCTGCTTTTGTTCTTTAATCGTCTTCGTTGTGTCACTCACTTGTACGTTTGGAACATTGTTGAACTTTTTTGAACCACGAAGACACAAAGTCATAGAATTGCACAAAGAACAAAATGTACAAGTGTGCGACGCAACAATGTTTAATTCTTATTCTTCAGTTCGGATCATAAAAATTCTTTTCTTCATTCACGATTGACGATTCACTATTCACGATAATTATTCTGTTCTCAAACTCTTTACCGGGTTTGCAATCGCGGCTTTGATCGATTGAAAGCTTATCGTTAACAATGTGATCACTAAAACCGTTGCGCCGGTAATTATAAACACCAGTGGACTAATACTAATACGATATGCAAAGCTTTGCAGCCATTCATTTGTAGCCCACCAGGATATGGGTATTGCCATAAGCAATGATAAACACACAAGCGCCAAAAAATCTTTTGAAAGCATGGATACAATGTTGCTTACAGATGCACCTATTACTTTTCTTATACCTATTTCTTTTTGTCTTTTTTGTGCAGTAAAAGCAGCCAGACCAAATAATCCAAGACAAGAGATCAAAATTGCAATCCCCGCAAAATATCTTGATAACGTTGCAACCCTTTGTTCAGAGGCATAGAGTGCATTGTAATCATCATCAAGAAATGCATAACTGAAATTAAGTCCACTATTATACTTGTTGTATAACTCTTTTATGCGTGCAATAGTTTGTTGCCCTGTTCCTGCTTTTATCTTAACAACGGTTGTGGGATTTTTCTGTGAAAAAGTAAAAAAAGCGGGGCCGATCTTTTTATACAATGATTCAAAATGATAATCTTTTACTACACCTATAATTTGTTTCTTTTCACCCCATAATGAAACCGTTTTACCAACGGGGCTTTTTAATCCCATTACTGCAACAGCAGACTGATTAAATATTACACTTGAACTGTCGGCAAAATTTTTGGAGAAGGCTGCCTTCAGCCATTTGCAAATTCATTGTTTCAAAAAAATCAACGTCAGCAGCATTGCCATAATATTCTATGTGAAGATTCGGATCTTTTCCTTCCCAATCAATTCCACCACCGGCATGTGAATAATTGCCCAGTAAATCGCCATCTACATCTGAGGCATTTACAACTCCCGGAATATTTTTCAATTCTGCAATAAACGATGATAAATTTTTCGGCAGGTTACCATCATTTGAAAAACGAATAATATTATCCTTGCTATAGCCAAGATTTGTTGTTTGAATTAATTTCATTTGCTGATAAACCACCAGCACAGAAACGATCAGGATAACAGAAATAGAAAATTGAAAAACTACCAATCCTTTGCGTATCCACGATTCTCCTGAGGAAGTATTTAATTTGCCTTTTAATATTAGTACAGGCTTGAAGCCTGATAAATATAATGCAGGATAACTGCCTGCAATAAGACCTGTAATGAATGCCACGCTTATTGCTGATACAACAAGGTTTGAGTTTAACTCAAGGTTTATTTCTTTTCCCGTAATTTCTTTAAAGGCAGGAAGCAACAATACGACAAGCAATAATGCAATAATCAAAGATGCAAATGCCATCAGCATGGATTCACCCACATATTGAAAGATCAATGAACTTCTGCTTGCGCCTACAACTTTTTTTATTCCAATTTCCTTCATACGACGCGATGCTTTTGCCGTGGATAAATTCATGAAGTTGATGCAAGCGATGACTAAAATAAAAATGGCAATGATGGAAAACAGTTTTACATATTCTATCCTTCCGCCGGATTGTACACCGTTTACAAAATTGTTGTATAAATACCTGTCTGAATATTTTTGAATAAACAGATCACCTTCATATTGCTCCGTTCCGTTCCCCCCATACAAAGTTTTGAGTTTTAATTTGGTGAAATCCTTTATTTTATTGTTGAATGCAGTAACATTAGTTCCCGGTTTCAACAACACATACGTTGAAACCATATTGCTTCCCCAAAAAGTAACATCTCCCATTCCACCGGCATGTTTTTGTGCATACAATTCAAAAGGAAACAATACATCAAACTGAACTGTAGCATTGGAAGGTGGTGCTTTAAAAATGCCTGCAACTTTATATACACCACTGAAGTTTACATTGTCTTTAAAATCCCATTCAACTGTTTTACCGACAACATTTGTTGTGTTGAATAATTTTAAAGCTATTTGATCAGATAAAAGAACACCGGAGATATTGGGCATTGAATTATGCGCATCCCCAGTAATAAGCTGATAAGAAAATACATTGAAAAAATTTTTGTCTCCAAATGCCGGCTTAGCTTTTATCTTTTTATTATCAAAAGAAAGAATACCCGCATCACGTTCTTTTCTTAGGCAGGTTGCAAATTCAACTTCAGGTAATTCTTTTGCAATTGACTGTGCGAGCAGACCTTGTGTATTTTCACCAACCTGAATAGCGCCTGTGCCATCAGGATTCTTCTTTAAAACCTGGTAAAGCCGGCTGTCATTCTTATTAAATTTATCAATGCTTAGTTCATCACTCACCCATAAATAGATTAATAATACACATGCCAGGCCTGTTGATAAACCAATTAAATTCAACAAACTGAATTGACGATCTTTGATGAGATTACGCCATGCGATTGTGAAATAATTTTTAAACATGAAAGAAGTTTTAAGTTTTGTGTATTAAGTTTTTTGTTATCAGCTTTTGTTCTTTACTCATCGCCTGTTGTGTCAAGGGTGCAACGCAAGTAAAACCGCATAGTAGTAACTCTGTTCGGCTCATAAAAATCCTTTTCTTCATTCACCATTCACCACTCACCACTCACCATCTTCATTCCGTTCTCAAACTCTTTACAGGATTTGCAATAGCTGCTTTTATTGCCTGGAAGCTAACTGTAATCAATGCAATAGCTATAACTAATATTGCAGCAGAAGCAAATAACCACCAGTTAAGTGTGATGCGATAGGGGTAATTTTGCAGCCATTTATTTGCAGTTATCCGGGCAAGCGGTATTGAAATAATCAGCGCAATAAATACAAGCTTTAAAAAATCTTTTGAAAGAATAGTGACTACGCTGTTTACTGATGCACCAAGCACTTTACGAATACCAATTTCTTTTGTGCGTTTTTCTGCAGATAAAACAGATAGTCCAAACAAACCAATGCACGAAATAAATATGGTTAGTACGGCACCAAATAATATTATCTGTTTCCATTTGGCTTCAGATTCGTAATCTTTCAGCTTCTGCTGATCTTCGAAAACATAGGAGTAGGGGCTTAATGGAAAAAATTGTTTAAACGTTTTTTGTATATACTTCAAACTTTCAGCTTCTGTGTTCATAGTAAATAATTGCGGACCAATTTTTTCATTTAAAGATCTGTAGTGATAATCTTTAACCACACCAATCACGTGATAAATTTCATTTTTGTTATAGAAGAAATTAACTGTTTCACTAATGGGGCTTTTCCAGCGAGCTTGTTTTACAAAAGATTCATTTACGATTACAGAGTTATTTGAATCTGCGGGATAATCTTTTGAAAAATTTCTTCCTTTAACCAAAGGAATTTTTAATTCAGGTATATAAGATTCATCAATTGTTTCATAATTAAAACTTATGTCGGATTCATTACCGAGTCTTGCACCTGTGATCCATTGTCCGCCATTCTTTGCCGCAACATCAACAATATTTGGGTTCTTTAATAATTCCGTTTTAAATAAAGCCGCTTCGCTATGTTGTATATGATCTTTTTTCACTACCACAATATTGCTGTCATCATAACCTAAATCTGTCCTGGTAAGAAAATTGAATTGGGCATAAATAGTAAACGTGCCAATGATTAAAAATGAAGCCAAAGCAAACTGCAATACCACCAATGATTTTTGTAAATAGTTTTTACCGGCAAGGTTGAATTTGCTGTATAAAGTTTCAACGGGTTTGTAGCCTGATAACACCATTGCAGGATAAAAGCCTGCTAATATGCCCGTTATTAAAAACAACAACACATAGCCTGCTATTAATTTCGCATCAAACAAATAAGAAAGAGAGAGCGCTTTGTTTGCAAGATCGTTGAACACGGGTAATATCAATTGCACTATTAATAATGCAAGGGCAAAAGCAATAAAGCAAAGCAAAAATGATTCGCCCAGGAACTGCAATATCAATTGTTTTCTTTCACCACCAACAACTTTACGAATGCCTATTTCTTTTGCGCGTTTTACTGAGCGTGCAACTGTTAAGTTTACAAAGTTGATACATGCAATCAGCAATACAAATAATGCAATGCCCGAAAGTATGTATGAATATATTGGATTACTTGCGTTTGATAAACCATTTTGTGCAGGCAACTCTGAATTCATGTGCATATCAGTGAATGACTGCAGAAAATAAGTGCCCATCTGTGCGTCGGGACCGCCACCATATTTTTCTACCATTTTTTTAAAAGTAGTTGTGGCATCCCGCACATAAAACTTTTGCATTTGATTTTCTACTGTTTGAAGATTGGCTTTAGGAGCAAGTACAACAAACGTATTCAGGAAATAACTAAACCAGTTGTCATTGTTTTGTGCATCTGCCACGGATTCTTTAATTGGCGCCAGCGCATCAAACTTGATAGAAGAATTTTGCGGACATCTTTTTGCTACAGCAGTTACTTTATAAGGCACAAACACACTATCATCTTTCATCATCACTACTTTTCCAACTGCATCAGTTGTACCAAATTGTTTCTTTGCCGCATCTTCAGAAAGCACTATGGAATGTGGTTCAATTAAACATGTTTTAGGATTACCATTCAGCAATGGAAAAGTAAATACAGAAAAAAAAGCCGAGTCAACATACAGCAAATCCTGTGACTGAACTTCCGGTCCTGTTTTTATATCTTCAGCACCGCTTGACACCCCCTTACAAAAGCTAATATGCCCGGAACATTTTGCGCAAACCTTGGACCCTGCAAAAGACCGGTATTGCCATCCTGGTATATCTTTCCTTCATGCTTTGACTTTGATGCAATACGATAAATATTGTTTACATTTTTATGAAACTTATCAAAGCTTGCTTCATCCTTTACATATAGAAGAATAAGCATGGCACAAGCCAAACCAATACTTAAACCTGCAATATTGATGAATGAATAAATCTTATTTCTCTGCAGATTTCTAAAAGCGATTTTGAAATAATTTTTAAACATGAAAGAAGTTTTAAGTTTTGTGTTTTACGTTTTATGTTGCGAGCTTTTGTAATTCTTATCATCGTTCGTTGTTTCCAATTTGCTGCTTCGTCACACAAATTGCTCACTTGTACTTCTGAACTTTGCTCAACAGAATTATTGCAGTACAAGTGTGCGACCTGCCTTTGCCGGCAGGCAGGCGCAACGAATGTTCAATTCTTATTCCTTCGTTCGGCTCATAAAATTCTTTTCTTCATTCACCATTGACCATTCACTATTCACGATAATTATTCCGTTCTCAAACTCTTTACCGGGTTTGCTATCGCTGCTTTTATTGCCGTATAGCCTACGGTTAGCCAGGCAATGCCTAATGAACATAAAATGGTGGCTGCAAAAAACCATACTCCTATCATGATACGATAAGTATATTGTTGTAACCATTGATGCATAAAATACCAGGCTATTGGCGAAGCAATAAGAAACGCAATTGTAATGAGAATGGTAAATTCCCGGGACAACATGATTACAATATCTCTTACCGGCGCGCCCAACACTTTACGTATGCCGATTTCTTTTTTGCGCTGTACCGCCATGAAGGAGATCAATCCGTATAATCCAAGACAGGAAATGAAAATTGCAATGCCTGAAAATATTTTGTAGAGTTGCGAAAGCTGATTTTCCTGCTTGTAATAATCAGCAATTGATTGATCGAGGAAATTATATTCAAACACATAATCGGGAAAATTTTCGTTCCATATATTTTCCATCGCCGCGATAACAGTTTTTGCTTTGTTTAGATTGAGCTTAATATTTGCTAATCCGTATGCACCTTTAATTGTAGTCATTACTACAGGATTAATAGGATCGCGTAACGAGTTAACATGAAAATCTTTTACAACGCCAACGATTGGGAAAGTTTTTCCATTCACATTAATCAATTTGCCGATTGCATCCTGTGGATTTTTAATACCTAAATTTTTCACAACGGTTTCATTCACTACAAATTCACGTATGGTATCTGACGGGAAATATATTCTGCCTGAAACAAGCTGAAGATTGTAAAGACGGAAATAACCTGTATCAGCACCTTTCATTGCAACAATCATATCAGGGTTATTGCTTTTATTGTTGGTTGTGCGTAAGTCGGTGTACCATCCTCCGTTATCTGCAGGCGCATTCATGCTGAAACTTATATGCTCAATGCCTGGCACTTTATATAATTCGTTTCGTAACAAATCAACTTTTGTGCGGCTAAGACTATCGTCTGGAATGCCGGCGTTGATGATCGCTTCTTTATTAAATCCCATATCTGCAGTGCGGAACTAATCCATTTGAGATGCCACTATCAATGTCCCGATAATGAGCGCTTGAGCAATTACAAATTGAAACACCACTAATCCTCTCCGGAAAAGAATTCCTTTTTTACTATCGGAACTCACAGCGCTTTTTAAAACGTTGACAGGATTAAATCCTGACAACACCAATGCCGGGCAAAAACCGGAAAGAAAAGTAACCAACATCAATGCACCAAACACAATGAGGATAAGGTTTGCGCTATATAAATCAGATGTTGATAAGTGAATTTCGAGCAAGTTATTCAGGAAAGGAAGACATATAAAAACAATAATCAGAGAGCCAATCAAAGCAAGAAGACTTGTGATACCTGTTTCTCCCAAAAACTGCAGCATCAATTGTGTACGATTGCCACCCAATGCTTTTCTCACACCAACTTCCCGTGCACGGTTGATTGCCTGTGCTGTTGTAAGGTTGATGAAATTTACACAAGCAATGATGAGCAGGAACAGACCAATCAAACTTAATGCAAGAATGAGGTCTTTACTAAAAGTGCGACCATTAAAATTGCCCAGGCGTTCATCATAATGAATTTCTTTCAGTGGCTGAAGTGTCAAATCATAACTAGGATTTACAGGTTTAATATGCTTATCAACAAAACGAGCCAGCAATTTATTAAACTGTTCCCGCGAATAATTACCAGGCAGTTGTACAAAACAATAATTCTCGTCAGAGATATTGCCCCAGTTATTCATGTCCACATTTTTAACGAGCGTTGCATACGACAACACAACGCCAAGCGGAAAATCAGTATTCGAAGGAGGATTATTAAGAATGCCTGTTACTTTAATGGGAAGTCCAAATATTTTAAGTGTTTTACCCATTGCTGTTTTCCAATCGCCAAAATATTTTGATGCAATATCTTTTGTCAACAATGCTGTATTCGGCTCTGTGATTGCGTTTGCGATATTGCCTTCTGCTAAACTAAAATCAAACATTTTAAAAAACTGTGGCTCGGTGATGAACACATTATTTCCTTCTTTAAATTTTTTAAGAGTGGACCCATCGGCGGCAGTCACGTTAACTTGTACACCACCGGTTCCATAAATGGCGGCCGCGTTTGCTAATTGAGGAAAGTCAGTGCGCAAACCTTGCGTTACCGGGAACGGCACACCTGTTCTGTATTCCCTGTTCACCGGATTTTTTCCAATGCGCACAACACGATAAATGTTATTGTCCTTTTTATGAAAATTATCGAAGCTTTGTTCATATTGAATCACGAGAAATATTAACAGGAAGGCTGCGAAACCTACCATCAGGCCCGCAACGTTGATAATCGAGTTGCTCTTGTGCCTTAAGAGATTCCGGATAGCTGTTTTGAAATAATTTCTAAACATGGAAGAGGTTTTATGTTTTGTGTTTTATTTTTTTGTTACACGCTTTTGTTCTTTAATCATGTTCATTGTCACTCGCCAGTGATGACTGATGTCTGATTTAAAATCTAAAAATCAGACATCAAACATCAGACATTATTCCGTTCTCAAACTCTTCACAGGATTTGCTATTGCTGCTTTTATTGTCTGGAAGCTGATCACAAGCAACGCAATGATTATTGTTGCTGCGCCTGTAATTGCAAACACCCACCAGCTAATATTGATGCGGTACGCATAATCCTGCAACCATTTGTTCATAAACCACCATGCAAGTGGTGTTGCAATAATGAATGCTATTAAAATGAGTTTGAGAAAATCTTTTGATAATAAACTGATGATCGCAGAAAGCGATGCACCCAATACTTTTCTTATACCAATTTCTTTTGTACGGTTTACTACCGAAAGCGCTGCGAGACCAAGCAACCCAAGACATGCAAGAAAAATGGAAATACCGCCAGCCCATCCTACAATATTGCTCCAGCGCACTTCTGATTCGTAAAAACGATTTAAATTTTCATCAAGAAAACTATATTGCAAAGGATAATCAGCTGCAATATTTTTCCATACCGTTTGCAATGTTGCCAAAGCTTTTGAAGGATCACCCGGTCTTATGCGTACAAAAAAATGATGTGGCTGATAAAAAGAGAACTGCTGAAACATTTGTGGTTGTATTTGCTGCCGCAGATCGAGATAATTAAAATTTTTTACTATGCCTATCACGACAGGCGTTCGTGCATCCCTTTCCGGATTATCATAATATCCTTTTAATCTTTGTCCAATAGCATTTTGCAACGTCCACCCAAAGTCATTCATCATTGCCTCATTTATAATAACAGAGCTAACTGTGTCAGATGAAATGTTTGGGTCAAAATTTCTTCCTTTAAGCAATTGCATACCGAGCACATGCATATAGCCAGAATCAATAAAATATTCATACACTGCCTTGTCTTTACCATTGTATTTAAATCCCGATTGGTTCCATCCTGTTCCTTCACCCAATCCCATTTCAGCGCTTGTTGTGCCAATGATTTCAGGATGATTTGAAAGCTCCTGTTTAAATAAAGCGAATAATTTTTTTGTATCGGAAATTCCTCTTGCATCTACATCAACCACGTTTTCTTTATCAAAGCCGGGATTTTTTGATTGCATGTTATGCAATTGTTGCATTATAATGATTGTTGAAATAATTAAACCTGCCGAAAGAACAAACTGAATAGTTACCAGTGATCTTGTAAAAATATTTGAACCACCCACCTTAACTTTTGTCTTCAAAACTTCCACGGGTTTAAAGCTCGACAGAACCAATGAAGGATAACTTCCTGCAAATAATCCAACAAGTAATACAAGGCCGATTATTAACCATAGCAACTGAGGGAATTGTGTAAATGAAAAATTCAGATCTCTTCCTGAAAGCTGATTGAAAAAAGGTAAAAGAATTTTTGCAAGTAGTAAACCAAGTACTGCCGAAAAAAAGGCAAGCAACAATGCTTCAGTGAGAAACTGTATTATTAAAGATATTTTTGTGCCTCCAATCACTTTACGCACACCTACTTCTTTTGAGCGTCCTGCAGAACGACCTATGGCAAGTGTTGTAAAATTGATGCAGGCAATTAATAAAACACCTGCGGCTATGCTTAACAATATCCAAATTGTTTTTGGATCAATAGCACCTCCATCAATTTTGGTGTTTGTGTGCATATCACGCAAAGGCTGCAATCCATAGGTTGCCGGTGAACCCTTTCCTTTCCAACCATTTTTTCTCGCTTCAGTTTCTTCATCAGGATAATATTTTTTTCTGAAATCCGCCAACAATTTTTTATCATCAGGCAAACTGCTTCCCGGTTTAAGTTGCACAAAAGTTTCATAAGAGATCCGGTTCCAGTTGTTCACACCTTTTGCACCTTGCTTTGAATTGGCATGATAATTAAAATTGCCAAGCATAGTGAACTGAAGTGTTGAATTTGATTGCAGATTTTCAGCAACAGCAGTTACAGTAAATGGTTCGAATTCATCATCCGTTTTTATCTCAATTGTTTTGCCAATTACATTCGGTTTACCAAATATTTTTTCTGCTGTTTTTTCTGTTAAAACTATGCAATGCAAATCCTGTAATGCAGTTGAAATATTACCATACTTCAATTTGAAAGAGAACATCGTAAAAAAAGAAGGGTCAGCAAATGAAATTTTTTCGCGCATTACACTATTATCTGTTTTAATAAAACTTTCTCCCCAATTATCAAGAAAACGAACATAGTTTTCAATACCCGGCAAATCCTGTTTCATTGCTGGTCCCAAAGGCATAGGTTGATATGGAACCATGCTAAATGGATTATCTCCTGCTGCTTCAGTCGATTGATATACGCGATAAATGTTATCACCATTTTTATGAAAGTTATCGAAATTGAACTCGTTCACTGTGTACAACATAAACAAACTGAAACATGCGATACCAACAGACAATCCGAATATGTTAATGAACGCAAGTGCCTTTTGTTTTACAAGATTGCGGATGGCGATTTTGAAATAATTTTTAAACATATAAGCGCTTTAAGTTGTATGTTATATGTTACAGGCATTATTTGTTACCAACCTTTTTTTCTTTACTCCCACTCGAACGTATCATTTGTTTTTATTTTACTTGCCAGGCGTCCGGTACGGGCGGGCATCAGCTGTTGTATCACTCACTTCAACGTTCTGAATCATTAATGAACAAGGTGTACAAACGTGCGACGCAACAATGCTTAATATTTATTCTATGGCCTGGCTCATAAAATTTCCCTTTTTATTTACGATTGACGATTGACGACTTCATTCCGTTCTCAAGCTCTTCACAGGATTTGCAATTGCTGCTTTTATCGCCTGGAAACTTACTGTTATCAATGCGATGAGAATAGCAACTACATCAGCAACTACAAACATCCACCACGAAATATTAATATGGTAAACATAATCCTGTAACCAGTTATTCATCGCGATCCATGCAAGCGGTGATGCAATAACCATTGCTATCAATACAAGCAATAAAAATTCTTTTGAAAGCAATGTGAATAATGTTGCGGGACTTGCACCCAGCACTTTTCTTATTCCAAATTCTTTTGTGCGTTGCTCTGCTGTAAATATTACAAGACCTAACAAACCAAGACATGAAATGAATATACCAAGAAATGCGAAGTAGTTTGCAAGCTGGCTTACCACCTGCTCACTCTTATAAAGCTTTGCATATTCTTCATCAGAGAATTTATAAGTGAAAGGAAATTTCGGATTGAGCTCTTTACAAACTTTTTCAAGACTTGCCAGTGCTTGTTTTGTTTTGCCGGGTTCTGTTCTTACAAGTGCTGCACCCCATTCAATATTTTCACCAAGACGCAAAACAAGCGGGTTAATTTGTTCATGCAAAGAATTGAAATGAAAATCTTTCAGCACACCAATGATCGTTCCTTTCTTTTGCCAGAATGTAAGCGGCTTTCCAATCGGGTTTTTATAACCAATAATTTTTAACGCTGATTCATTTATAAGATACCCTGCTGAATCTGTTGCAAAATCTTTTGAGAAATCTCTTCCCTGTGCAAGTTGAAGGTGCATTGTTTTTGTAAAGTCATAACCAACTGCCGACTGTGTAAATTCAATATCTTTATTTGGATCCTTCCCTTCCCACTGCACACCACCTGTTCCATTCTCTATTTGTGTTGGGATATCTGTAATGCGCGAAATATCTTTTATACCTGGCATGTTCGATACCTGGTTTTTAAATAATCCATACTTCGGTGTAAGATCGCCTTCCAGAGGAATATAAAGTAAGTTTTCCCTGTCGTAACCGAGATTGGTTGTTTGAATATAATTGACCTGTTTGCTTACGACGATGGTACCGATGATTAATATAATGGAGAGCATGAACTGGAAAACCACAAGCCCTTTTCTAAACCACAAAGCACTACTTGAAAATTTCATGGAGCCTTTTAAAACGCGAACAGGTTTGAATGAGGATAAATACAATGCAGGATAACTTCCCGAAATAAAACCTGTTACTAACAATAATCCTGCAATGCTTAACCAAAAGCGGGCATCATTGACTGGAATAGTCATTTGTTTCCCGGTAAGCCGGTTAAACTGCGGCAGGACAAGCGTTACAAGAAGCAATGAAATAATTACTGCAATTAAAACGATGAGTAAAGCTTCGCCGATAAATTGTCTTATCAATGCAAAACGGACCGCACCAACAACTTTTCTCACACCAATTTCTTTTGCACGTTTTACAGATCGTGCTGTTGTAAGATTCATGAAGTTGATGCAGGCGATCAATAAAATAAAAATGGCAACGATGCTGAAGAGATGTACGTATTGAATTCTTCCGCCAGAAATATTACCCTGTTTGTCAAAATTAGAATGGAGGTAAACATCGCCATACTGCTCGATTCCCAAACGTATATAAGAGTGTTGCGTTTGCTCTTTATTGTAGTTATCCAAAAATCGTATGATCTTTTTTTCGAACGCTTTTGCATCTGTTCCCTCGCGAAGCATGATGTAACACGGTGGTCCATTGTTGGTCCAATCTTTTGCCCAACTATTATGTTCGAGAAAATGTTGCCAATTAACAATATAATCAAATTGCGCAGTGCTGTTTTGAGGCACATTATCAAACACTGCTGTTATTTTTAAATCTTTATTGTTTTGGTATCGTATTATTTTACCGATCGCTTCTGCAGGTGAACCAAAAAATTCTTCTGCCATCTTTTTTGAGATAGCAATATCAGAAGGTGTTTTCAATGCAGTTATTGCACTTCCTTCCAACAAATGATAAGTAAACATTTTAAAGAAATCCTGCCCCGCATGATTTCCATTCTCTTTTATTATTTTATTATTTGCTTCAAACGTACTCAACTCGTTCCATGCATAGTTGGTTGCATATTGCACTTCGGGCATTACACGTTTCAGTTCATCAGCCATAATGCCCGGACCACCATGAAATGCATCAACCCGCCCGTCACGATATTGCTTTTCATATACGCTATACAACTGCGAACCATTTTTATGAAATGCATCTACATTATATTCATCATTAACCCACAACATTATCAAAAGGCTGCAAGCCAGTCCCAATGCAAGACCCATGATATTGATCAAAGAGAATGCTTTGTTTTTCCAAAGATTTCTGAAAGCAGTTTTCAAATAATTTTTAAACATAAAAGAAGTTTTAGATTATAAGTTGTATGTGATAAGGTTCTTTACAATCTTTTGTTATTTACTGAACGGTTCAGCCGGGCGGGCACTATTCATATTCTTAGTTGGTTCATCCATAGGATTCTGCGAAAAAAAATCTCTGATGCAATGATGGCTGATTGCTGATTAAAATATCAAAACCGGACATCAAACATCAAACATTACTCCGTTCTCAAACTCTCTACTGGATTCGCCACCGCTGCTTTTATTGCCTGGAAGCTTACTGTTATTAGCGCAATTAGTATTGCCGCAACACCTGCCAGTATAAATATCCACCAACTAATATTGATGCGATAAGCAAAGCCTTGCAACCATTGATTCATAAAATACCATGCTATTGGTGATGCAATAAAAAGTGCAATGATGATCAGCATTACAAAATCTTTACTCAACATTGTGGCAATATTCGTTGCACTCGCACCCAATATTTTGCGGATACTTATTTCTTTTGCTCGTTTTTCCGCAGTAAAAAGTGCAAGCCCAAAAAGCCCCAAACAGGAAATAAAAATAGTAATGCCCATAGCTGTATTCATGAGTGTAGCTGTTTGCTGATCTTTTGTGTATATCAACGCTAATGACTCATCATAAAACTGGTATTTAAATGTAGCCGCAGGATATATTTGTTTCCACGCATTTGCAATTTGTGAAAGTGTAGTTTGTGCTGAAATGATGTTCTTTCCTTTCGATGCAAGTTTTATAGCAAGCGTTCCTTCCCTGTCGGGTCTGTCTACAATACATACCGGTGTTATTGCCTCATGAAAAGATCTTGAATGAAAATCTGCGACCACACCTACAACAGGGAAAGGCTTATCATTCCAATACAATGTTTTACCTACAGCTTCTTCCGGTTTTTTACAACCCATAAGTTGCGACAGGCTTTCACTAATAATAATTTCTTTCATGCTGTCTGCATGCATAAGATTTCTGCCTGCAAGTAATTTTATTTGATAAAGCGGTATAAAATCTTCGTTGCCCGCAACCTGTACTACACCTGTTTCTTTTACATCCGTGCTTTTAAATTTTATTGAATGTCCTCTGCCCTTATCAGTCATAGGTGGCACCCATTGCAAGGCAACATCACTCACACCGGATAGTTGTTTTATCTTTTGTGCAAGCACATTGATTTTTGAAAGACTATCGCCCCATGGGGTGTCTATATTAATAATAGCATCGGCATTAAAGCCAGGATTTTTCTCGCGTGCATACTTAAGTTGATTTGCAATTACAATACTGGCGATAATAAAAACAAGTGACACTGTAAATTGAAAAACGATCAATCCTTTTCGTAATAATCATTTTTCACCTGATCTTTGCTCGCCTACTCCTTTAAGACTTAATACAGGTAAATGAGCCGATAATATTTTTGCAGGATAAATACCTGCGAGCAAAGAAGTGACTATTGTAATAAGCACTAAAAAAATAATGGTTGATAAATCAAAATGAAAACTTACTCCGACAGGAATGAAGGATTGAAACAAAGCAAGTGTTGGATTCACCAATATCACAGCAAGTAAAACAGCAAAAAATGTGAGTGCAAATGTTTCTGTAAGAAATTGAAAAATTAAATTGGCGCGCCTGCTGCCAAGTACTTTACGAATACCTACTTCCTTTGCACGCCTGATTGATTGTGCAGTAGAAAGATTTACAAAATTAATAATAGCAAGAATTAAGATAAACAATGCAATTGCTGTCAGACTATATAATGTAGGTTTGTCAGCCGTTCTTACAGGATTCTCTATTACATCAGCATTGAAATGAATATTTGATAAAGGCTCGAGCCAAAGGGCTAATTTAGTTTGGGCATCAGCATGTCTTTTTACAAATGCAGACATTTGATTATTCAGTTGTGCAGGTCTTGTACCGTCTGATAGTTTTACAAAAGTCCATACAGACATATCACCTTGTCCCCATGAATTGGTATTAAAACCATTCTTCAAAAAACTGCTTTGCAAAGTGTTGAAAGAAATAAAATCAGTAAAACCAAAATCAGTGTTTTTGTCCCAGTCTTTTACAATACCGGATACGGTTACAAAAAGTGAGTCATCATAAATCAGCTGCTTATCAATGATCTTGTCGGGTGATTCAGCACCAAAATATTGATGCGCCTTGCTTTCTGTAAGAACAACTTTAAATGGCATGTTTAAAGCGGTAGCGGTATTTCCTGCAAGCCATTGATATTTGAAAATATCGAAGTGCTGTGGTTCAACAAGAACAGTTGTTATATAGCGCGAATCGCCAATCCTGCTGTCAAAATTTTTTGCAACACTACCTGCAACCGGCACACTAATTTTTGCATTGTATGGAATGATACCTGCAATTGCATCCACGCCCGATAATTCAGCACGTCCATTTTGCGATACACCAAAAGGAAGTCTTGCAAAATGCAGCTTGTCGCCATTATTCTCGGTTACATCTCCCATAATGCGATAAATGCGTTCCCTGTCGGGATGAAAAGTATCGAAACTAAATTCATAATGAACGATCACATAAATAACGATGCAAGCACATAAACCCAATGAAAGCCCAAGTATATTGATCGCTGCATAAATTTTGTGACGTATTATATTTCGCCATGCGATTTTAAAATAGTCTTTGAACATGATTATAGTTGTTATTTAAAAGTTCAATAAAGTTTCAACAGTACAGTGTGCGACGCAACGAAAGTTTAATTCTTATCTTCAGTTTGGCTCATAAAAATTTCTTTTTAATCAGGTGTCAGACACCTGCTACTCCGTTCTCAAACTCTTCACAGGATTTGCTATTGCTGCTTTTATTGCCTGGAAACTTATTGTTGCAATTGCAATAACAACAGATAATAAACCTGCTGCAAAAAATATCCACCAGCTTATATTAATGCGATATGCAAAATCCTGCAGCCAGTTATCCATAATAAACCATGCAACAGGTGAAGCGATTATGAAGGCTATAAAAACAAGTTTGATAAAATCTTTTGAAAGCAGCATTACAATGTTTGATACCGAGGCGCCAAGCACTTTACGTACACCGATTTCTTTTGTGCGTTGTGTTGTTGCGAATAATGAAAGCCCGAGCAAACCAAGACAAGCGATAAATATTGCGAACCCGGAAAAAATGCCGAATACTTTTCCAAACAACTCGTCATTGGCGTATTGCGCATTGAACCTGTCATTAAGGAAAAAATAATCAAACAAATTGCCCGGAAAAAATGCATCGTACTTCGCTTTTATAGCTGTCATTGTTTTTGAAAGATCTTTTGTATCTACCTTCACAGAAAGCGGGCTGTAAGTACTATACAATGGCAAAAGAATCATTGGCTCAAGCGGGTAACGTAATGATTTCTGATGAAAATCTGCGATCACGCCAACAATATCCCATTTTTTTCCTTCCACATTTATTGTTTTTCCTACAGCATCATGTGGCAACGAAAAACCAAGCAGTTTAGAAACATTTTCATTAAGGATAATGTTGTGTATATTATGCCAGTCAGGATTATAATCTGTAGTCAAAAAATTTCTTCCTGCTAATAATTTTATATCATACACATTAATAAACTCCGGGCTAATGCCTATTTTTCTTGTTGTGTAATGCGCATCATCTTTAGCGCCGGTTCTGCTTAAATCAAAGTCTCTTCCCAATTCATCACCTGCTACATTCCACGAGTTAGCAACGCCAAGCACATGAGGTATTTGCTTAATTTCCTGCTGTAAACTGTTTTCCTTAGAAATAAAAGTTGAATCCCAGTTAGTAAGTTGCGGCGCCTTTACAATTAATACCTGCGATATATTAAAACCCAGTTTCTGATCATTTATAAATTGCATTTGACTATGTACTACAAATGAGCTGATAATAAGTGCCACAGTTATAGCAAACTGCCCTATCACCAATGCTTTACGCAGGTTAATACCTTTTGCTGATGTTGTATATTTTCCTTTTAAAACAAGAATAGGTTTGAAAGAAGAAAGTACAAACGCAGGATAAAATCCTGAAACAAAAATTCCTGTGATCATTAAACCGATCAACAACCAGCTCACATTAAAACCATTCAAACCATTTTGAAATAAATAAGATAATGAAAGTGCATGCTGAATAAGATTATTAAAGACCGGCTGTACAAGTACTACCAATAATAAAGCAATAATTAAAGCAACAAAATTTATGATGAGGGATTCTGTAAGAAATTGTTTTACCAATTGTGATCTTGTTGCACCTGAAACTTTTCTTAAACCCACTTCCTTTGCACGTTCTACTGATTTTGCG
>WNGA01000797.1_pt1 | contig 48095 bp, 43 predicted proteins | sample 5400061 | NCBI WGS metagenome assembly WNGA01 (sample SAMN13153366, study PRJNA577476) | soil metagenome | isolation source: 100 cm soil or saprolite under grassland replicate 2 | place: USA:California | collected 2016-06-15
GTGGAGGGCGGGCGAGTGGAGGGCGGGCGAGTGGAGGGCGGGCGAGTGGAGGGCAGGCAAGTGGAGGGCAGCCAAATGCAGGGCGGGCAGGGGCGGCGCGGCAAGCGAAGGGCGGCCGCCGAGGCCTGGCACGGGGGTTGCTCCGCACGCGCGCATGGCGTGTATCCTGGGGCCGCGATGACGACGCAGAACTGGGTCACGCTCATTGCGTGTGTCGGGGAGGCGGCGGTCGCCGTCCTGCTGGCGCTGCGCGCGTGGGGGAGCCCGCTCGCGACGCCGCTCATGATTCTCAGCGTCGACCTGTTCGCGTGGAACTTCGCGCAGCTCGGGTACTACCGGTCGGGTCACATCGCGTGGCACCTCTTGGACATGGTGGCGTCGCCGCTGGGTATCGCGCTGACGTTCCAGTTCATGTTGCGGTTTCTCGGCCGCTCGCGGCAGTTGCGGGTGCCGCTGCTGGCGGTATTCGCGTACTACGGGGGGCTCGCGGCGATCGCGGCGCTCGCGATCGGCTGGCCGGCGGCGCGGTCGCTGGCGCTGTCGCCGGCGTGGAGCTGGGCGTGGCTCGCGGGAATCGTGCCGCTGTCGTTGATCGTCTTCGTGTTCCTCGTCGTCCACTTGCGCCGGGTGGGGGGCATCGAGGAGCGCAACCGTACCCGGCTGTTGTTGGCGGCGATGGTCGCGATCTCGCCGCTCGCGCAGACGGAGGTTTGGGCCGACCTCGGGTTCGCGGTGCCGCGGCTCGGCAGCGTCGGCATCTTCAGCTTCAACGCCATCCTGCTGGTGGCGGTGTTGCGTTTCCGGCTGTTCGATCGCGCATTGTCGGGCGCCAGCGCGCTGTCTGCGACGGTGCTGGCGGCGGTGGGGGCGCTCGCGTACCTGTCGGTGTTTCGCGCCGCGGGCACCAACGCCGCGTTGCTCGTGTTCGGCACGGTCACCGTGACGCTGATGTTGATCGCGGCGGCGCGCCTCGTGATCGTCACCATCATCAGCCGGCGCGATCAGCTGGTGCGGTTCGCGACGCTAGGCAAGATGTCGGCGCAGATGGCGCACGATCTCAAGAACCCGCTCGCCGCGCTCAAGGGCGCCGCGCAGCTCTTGCGCGAGGAACGGTCGCAAGGCCGATCGATCGACGACAAGATCGAGTTCCTCGATCTGCTGGTCGAGCAGAGCAATCGCCTGGAGAGCGCGGTCGACAAGTACCAGCGCCTCGGGCGGCTAGAGGTGGTGCGCACGCCGGTTCAGGTGAACGAGCTGGTGCGCAGCCTGGTCACGCTGCGGACGCTGGGGGGTGGACCCGATGTCGACGTCCGCACCGATCTCGCGACCGATCTGCCCGAGTGCCCACTCGACCGCGAGCTGGTCGCGGGGGCGCTCGAGAACCTGTTGCAGAACGCGTTCGAGGCGTCACCGCGAGACCGCCCGGTCATGGTCCGGACCGCGCTCGCGAGCGCGCGCCACGCCAAGGGCGTGCTGCTGTCGGTCGAGGACAAAGGGGTGGGGATGAGCGAGCGGACGCGACAGTGGGCGCTCGATGACTTCTTCACCACCAAGACCAAAGGCAGCGGCCTCGGGTTGCCGTTCGTTCGCCGCGTCGCTGAGGCACACGGCGGTGAGGTCACGCTGGTGAGCAAGGAGGGCGCGGGCACCACCGTCCGGCTGTTCCTTCCGTTGCTGCCCATCGAGGGCACCCGAGCATGACGACCGCGGACATGAACGAGGCGAACGCGTCCGCCAACGCCAACGTGCTGGTGGTCGACGACGACCCCGCCGTCGGCAAGGTGTTGGCGGCGCTGCTCGGCCAGGCGGGGATCGCCTGCCGCCACGTCGTCGATGCGCCCGGGGCGATGGAGGCGCTGCGCGCCCGTCCGGTCGACGTCGTGCTCACCGACCTGCGTATGCCGGGGCCGAGCGGCATCGATCTGCTGGAGGCGATCGTCGAACGCTGGCCCGAGATCCCGGTCATCTTGCTGACCGCGCACGGCAGCGTGGGCGTCGCCGTCGACGCCATGAAGAAAGGCGCGGCGGACTTTCTGCTCAAGCCGTTCGATCGCGAGGAGATCCTGTTCACGGTGCGCAAGCACCTGCAGGCCGCGCGCCACCACGACCGCCCGCCGCGCGCCGAGGTGCGGATGGGCGCGGTGTCGTCGTCGTCGCCTCGGATGCGCGAGGTGGACGACATGGTCCGGCGCGCCGCGATGGGCAACGTCACCGTGCTCATCCGGGGCGAGAGCGGCACCGGCAAGGAGCTGGCGGCGCGGGCGATCCACGACATGGGCCCGCGCCGGAATGCGCCGTTCGTGAAGATCCACTGCGCGGCGCTGCCCGACACGCTGATCGAGAGCGAGCTGTTCGGGTACGAAAAGGGCGCGTTCACCGGCGCGGCGTCGCGCAAGCCGGGGCGGGTCGAGCTGGCCGACGGCGGCACGCTGTTCCTCGACGAGATCGGTGACATCACGCCGGTCATCCAGGTCAAGCTGCTGCGCCTCCTGCAAGACCGCGAGTTCGAGCGGCTCGGCAGCACGCAGACGCTCAAGGCGACGGCGCGGTTCGTGGCCGCGACCCACCAGCCGCTCGAGGAGCTGATCAAGAAAAAACAGTTTCGCGAGGATCTGTTCTATCGCCTCAACGTGTTGCCGATCTGGATCCCCTCTTTGCGCGAACGGCCGGACGACATCGAGGCGCTGGCGGTCGAGTTCTCCCGCAAGTTCGGCGTCGCCAACGCGCGCGGCGAGCTCCACATCACGCCCCAGGCGGTCGCGCTGCTACGCGCGCAGACTTGGCCCGGCAACGTGCGTCAGCTGCAAAACTTCGTCGAGCGTCTGGTCGTGCTGTCCGACGGTGATCAGTTGAGCGCCGCCGACGTCGAGCGCGAGCTCGGCCGCCAGGAGGCGCTCGGGGGCACGGTCGCGTCGGGGACGCTCGAGGCCAGCCGTCGCGAGGCCGAGAAGGAAGCGCTGCTCGCCGCGCTCGAGAAGTCGAAGAACAACCGCTCGATGGCCGCACGCCTGCTCGGCATCAGCCGCCGTACCCTTTACCACAAGCTCGACGACCACGGCATGGCGTGAAGCGCTCATGCGACGCCGCTGCAACCGAACGTCAGCGGGCTGACCACGCTCATCGCGTAGCGACGCGGATCACGCCTGCCGCGCGGCCGATTGACCTCGGCGTTGTTCTCGGACACGGTGGTGGTGTGCAGTCGCGGGGTGGGTTTGCGCTGGGCGTGGTTTTCATCGCCGCGATCGTCGCTGGCTGCAACACGCGCGCGTCGCTGAGATACGGCGGCCCAGGACAGGGTGGCCAGAGCGGCGCCATCGACTCGGGGAGCATCTATCTCCCGGTCGCGAACTGTGGGTCGACGGACCACGCGGCGCGCGGCCTGCTGCCCGACATCCTGCTGGTGCTCGACGCATCGGGGTCGCTGAACGACGACATCACCAACCTGTCGTGTGCCGCCGGCTGCGGGGCGAGCTCGAAGTGGGCGGTGTTGACCTCGACCGTCAACAAGGTCGTGCAGCAGACCCAGGGTCAGGTGAACTGGGGGCTGAAGGTGTTCGCCACCGACAACGTCTGCGGCGTCGATCCTTCGGTCGAGATCCCGATTGGGCCCAGCAACGCGTCGCCGATCGCCGCGGCGATCACCACGCGCACCAGCGCCAACGGTGGGGTGGCCAACGGCAGCCGCACCCCGATCCGCGCCGCGCTGGCGGAGGGAACCGCGTATTTGTCGACCGTCGACGACACGAACCGGAAGTTCGTTTTGCTGGCCACCGACGGGCTGGCGAATTGCCCCGCGATGGGGAGCTCGAGCAACGACGACACCGCCGGGGCGGTCGCTGCCGCCGCGGAGGCGCTCGCTGCCGGCGTGCCTGTGTTCGTGGTCGGCGTCGCTACCGAGGGCACGGTCACGAACGGGGTCGATGTGAGCTGGTCGCTGAGTCAGATCGCGAGCGCGGGCGGCCGCCCGCGAGCGGGGACCCCCAAGTACTACCCCGCCGCCAGCGCCGACGAGCTGGCTCGCACGCTCAACATGCTGGTCGTCGCGGCGAGCGCGTGCGTGCTCCCGATCGGGACGCCGCCCCCGTCGGCGGCCGGCGCCCCCACGATCACCACCGTGACCACGACCGGCGTCCGCGCCGAGCTGCCACACGACCCCAGCCACACGAACGGCTACGACTTCACCGACGCCAGCTTGGGCACGATCGAGATCTTCGGGCCCGTCTGCGAGCGCATCCGATCGGGATTGATCGAGACCCTGAACGTGACCTACGCCTGCGAATCGGACTGACGCACCGCGCAGGGCTTCTTCTTTTTTGGTCCCGATGTGTCGATATCGGGGCCATGGAAAAGCACCTCGCCCGCTGGGTGTCGATCGCGTCGCTGCTGGCCGCCGGGTGTGGCGACGTGACCTCGCCCGCGGCGCCGCACGTCATTCCCGGCGGCGGCATCGCGGACGGAAAGATCGTTGGGACGCTGTTTGTGTACGTCACCGACGACGACTCGCGCGCGCCGGTGTCGAGCGCGACCGTCCGGGTAGGCGCGTCGGCGTCGACGTCGGCGTGTGAGGTGCTGACCGATTCGACCGGGCTGGCGACGTTCGACGCCAAGAGCTGCCCGATGCTGAAGGGCCCGGTCACACTGACCGCATCCGCGACCGGCTACGCCGCCAGCACCTGGATCGGGGCCAACGGCGTGAACCTCACCGTGCCGTTGCGGGCGAAAACCCGGCCCGCGCCCGCGAGCGCGTCGGTGAGCGGCACGATCGCGGGTTGGGACGCGCTGCCGGCGCCCGCGGCCAATCACCAGCGGCTCGCGCTCATCGGCTACTCGCAGTCGCGGCAGCTCGGCGATCCGGCCAACGAGATCATGCAGGGAACGCGGTCGGTCAACGTGATGGCGGGCGCGGTGACGTTGCCGATCAACATCCCAGCGAACGCTTGTGTACGCCGGCAGGAGACCGCGGCCACCGTCAACGACTGCAACTGGCAGCTCGAGACGCGCGCGGGCGCGCAGGCGATCTACGCCGTCATCCTGGACCAGGACAACAAGGGAACCGCCATCGAGACCGATGACACCCAGACGCTGACCGGTTGGGCGATCAAGACCAACCAATCGTTCACCGCGGCGCAGGTCGCGACCAGCGTGTCGCTGCAGATCATCGCCGATGCTGACATGCAATCGTTCACGGCCGCGTTTGCGTCCCCGCCGTCGGGGATGGACACCGTGGGCGCGTTCCCGATGCTCGACATCGGCGAGGCGGGACGCATCCCGGTGTTCTTTCCGGCGCTCGACACGACCCACACGATGACCAGCATTCCCAAAGCCACCGGGCCGCTCGCGGGCGCCAAGTATGACCTGCTCGCGCAGGCGCACGATGGGGTCGACCAGCCGGAGCCGGCGTCGCTGACCTGGCTGCGGGGGGTGAGCGGCACCAGCGCCGACGTCAAGTCATGGATGTTGCCGCCGACTGCGCTGTCGACGTCGGGCGGCACGTTCTCGTTCACGCCCGCCGCGGGCGCGAGCGTCCACTCCGCGGAGATCAACACCGCGGGCGGGGCGCGCGCGTGGTCGATCACCATCTTCGACGGCAGCACGTCGTTCACGCTCCCTGGCTTGTCGCCCGATCCGGTTCCGCCCGGCTCGGTTCAGTTCCGAGTCTCCGCGCTGAAGATCCCGGGCATCAACCTGATGGACGTCGCCTTCGACGCCCTGCAGGACAAGCTGACCGACATCTCGTCCGACGCGGTGACGTTCACGCACTGAGGTGAAGCGGGTGAGCATAGACCGGCTTTGCCGGGGCGCGCCGATCGGCGACACTGATACACGTATGGCCCGGATCGGCTTCGCCCGGTAGGACCTCCGCTACCTGCGCCGGCGGATCTGCAGCACGCGCCAGCCGAACAGTGCGCCCGCGATCGACAGCAGCAGGATCGGGAGCACGTGGCCGAGCAGTAGGTGGGGGACGTGCGACACCGGGCACCAGAGGTCGACGAGGACCGCGCTGCCGAGGCCCGCGCCCGCGCCGAAGGCGGCGCCGGTGGCGGCGGGCGTGACCGGGTCGGTGCCGCGCCAGGAAGCCAACGCCGCGAACAGTGGAAGCGCGCCGGTCAGGATGCTGAGGCGGAGGCATCGCAAGCCGGGGCGGTCGGGCCAGCGGTCGGTGAGCCCGAATGCGGCGCTGAAACCGTAGCGCCAGGCGAGAAACGCGAGCGCGGACAACGCCGCGGCGGCGACCAGCCACGTCCACGGCCGCCGCATCATGTGGCGGCCGCGCTTGGTGAACAGGAAGTACATGCCCACGCCGGCGATGATCGAGGTGCCGAGGCTGGTGATCGCCACCAGCACGGGCGGGCGGTTGGTGATGCGGACGCCGCCTTTGAGGAAGAAGATCGCCACCGCGCCCGCGATGCCTGCCACGAACAACCACACCCGCGCGCGGATCGTCTGCGCCCGCGTCGGTGCCGGCACTGTGGCGACCGATGCGAGAACCCTCTGTCTGAGCTCCGGGGACAGGCTCATGCGCCTCCTAGCGTAGCAGCGGCCGCGCCCGGCGGCCCGCCCTGCGGTTCGTCGTCGCCGCCCAGAAGCGCGGCCCGCAGCTTCACGGTCGCCTTGTGGATGCACTGCTTGACGCTCATGACCGTCGTCTGCAGCGCCTCGGCCGCCTCGATTTGCGACAGCCCGTCGCCCTTGGTCAGCTCGTAGGCGGCGCGCTGGTGCGGGGTCAGCCGCCCGTAGGCGGCCAGCAGCTGCGCTTCGGTCTGCTTGGCCTGCATGACCTGCTCGGCGGACGGAACCGTCGCCACCAGAAACGCGCCCAGCGCCGCACGATGTTCGAGCTCGGCCGACGTCGTCTCGCGCCGCGTCTTTCGTATCGTATCGATCATGAAGTTCTTGGCGATGCAGAACGCCCAGGGCAAGAGCTTGCAGCCGAGGTTGAAGGTGCCGCGCTTCTCATGGATGTGGGTCATCGTCTGTTGAATGATGTCCTCGATCATCGAAGCGTCACGTACGTGGCGGCGCAGGTATGGCTCGAGCCGCGGCGCCACCGCGTCGTAGATGATCGGGAACGCCGCATCCTCGCCCTGCGCGTAACGGCTCATCGCCTCGTCGGCCGGCGACGTCGTCGTGTCTTCCTCACCCTGCGTTTTCATTTCCAGGCTGTCTCCCCTACCCGTCGGTACGGAGAGTGGAAATCGAAGTTTCTCCGCCAGCGGAAAAAGTGCAATTGCCAGTTGTTTACGTCGCGGCCGATCGCCGCTTACCGCGTCGAGAAACCTTTCCCGGCAAGCCCCGTAATGGTCTGCGGGACCGACAACGCAAGCAAAGGAGACGGGGTCATGAACGCGAAGCTGCTGGGACTGGCGACGATGATGGCGGTGGCGGTGGGCTGTGCCCACGGGGGGACGGGGTCGGGGCGGGACGTGCGCGGGGCGGCGCGCGTGGGCCAGGAGGCGAGGGCGCTGATCGCCGGCCCGGCGCGGCTGGTGCACGCGACGGCTGAGAAGCGGGTGCGGTGGTTCGTCGCCGATCGGGTGAGCGGCGGCGACGCCGACTGCGCGCGCGCCGACGCCTCGCAGACGGTGCTGTCGGAGTCGATCTCCGCGCATCTGACGGTCACGCCCGGCCACGTGCTCTGCGCGTCGGTCGCGGGCGGCGCGACCGACGTGATGTGGCACCAGCTCGCCGAGCGCAACGACAACATGTGGGCGCTGCGATGAGCCCGGAGCTGGCAGCGGCGCTGGCCCGGGTGGCGTACGAGGCCGGGCGGGCCTATGCGCATGCGCTCGGCAACGACGAGCAACCGAGCTGGGAGCAGGCGTCGCCGCGGCAGCGGATGCAGGCGATGGTCGGGGTCAAGGCGGTGCTATCGGGGGAGGCGCGCTCGGGCGCGCACCTACACGCCGCCTGGACCCGGCGCGCGCCGCTCGGCCGTCCCGAGACGCGGGCCCGCGGCTATGACCAGCTGGAGCTGGAGGAGCGGCGCAGGGTGCTGTTGTTCCGCGCGGTGGTGCTGGCGATGGTCGATGGGCCGTGCAACGGACTCTGCCACGACGACAAGTGCGCGAACCTCGAGGACCACGATTGCCACCTCGACACGTGCATGAGCCGATTCGGGGTTCCGCCCGGGAGGTGGCCCGATCCCGTCCTCGGTTCGCCGGCGGCCGCCCACGGCGCGAGCCTCTACTCGTAGCGCTGGCTCAGCGGTGGCTAACGCCTGACGCCGAGCCAGGCCGCGCGTACCGCGCGGGCGCGGGCGCGGGCGCGGTCGTCGGCGCCGACCGACAGCCGTCGCTCGGGGCTCTCGGCGAGGGTCACGGTCGCGTGCTCGAGACGGTCGCGACGGAAAAATGCAAACGACACGCGCGCGCCGGGACGGTGGTCGGCGACCCGTTTGCCGAAGCTGGCGGCGGTCACGCGCGCGCCGCCGATCGCGACGATCTCGTCGTTGAAGGTGAGACCGGCGCGCCAGGCGGGCGAGTCGGGGACGACGTTGCGAATCGTCGTCCGGTCGGGGTGGAGCGCGATGCCGGTCCAGGCGCGGGTGCGCCCGGACTTGACCGGATCGCGATCGCCGACGGCCTTGTCGGCGTCGTCCCACGCGGCGCGGACGCGGAGGCGCACGCCGGCTCGGGCGAGCAGCGCGGGCAACGGCAGCTCGTCGGTGCCGTGGACGTAGTGATCGAAAAACCGATCCATCCGATGGCCGGCGATGGCGGCTGCCGCCGCGCGCACGTCGGCCTCGACGATCGGGCGCCCGGCGCGGCCGAACTTTTCCCAGAGCCAGCGCATCAGCTCGGGGAGCCCGCGCGCGCCGCCATTCGCGAGCCGCAGCTCGAGGTCGAGCGCCATCGCCGTCCACAGACCCTTCTCGTAGTAGCTGACCGAGCGGTTGATGAAGCTCTCGGCGGGCTTGTACTGTTTGATCCACGCCTCGAACGACAGCTCGTCGAGCGACGTCTCGTTGCGCCCCGGCCGGGTCGCGTACTTCGGCCAATCGTCGGCGATCATCTTGTAGAAGTGGCGCTCGCGCGTGATGCCGGCGCGCAGGACGATGACGTGCGCGAGGTAGTCGGTGACACCCTCGTGTAGCCACAACATGCGGGTGTAGTTCTCGCGCGTGTAATCGAAGCGTCCCAGCGCGGCGTCGTGGATCCGCTTGATGTTCCACGCGTGGTAGAGCTCGTGCGCGGCGAGATCGGCGAACTTGTGGTAGCCGCCCTCGTCGTCGAACGACAGCCCGGCGACGTCCATGGTCACCGACGCGCGGTGCTCGAGCCCGCCCGAGCCGACCGGGAGCGCGTGCACGATGAAGAGATAGCGCCGGAACGGGAACCCGCCGAACATGCGGCCGGTCGCGGCCGCGACCCGGCGCAGGATGTCAACCAGCCGCGCCGGATCGGCGTTGGTCTGGCCATAGAGGGCGAGCTCGAAGCGCGTGCGCCCGACAGTGAACGCGTGTTCGGCGTGGGTGCCGACCTCGAACGGCGAGTCGACCAGCTCGTCGTAGTCGGCGGCGGCGTAGCTGAGACGCGAGCCCGGGACGGGCGGCAACGCGGTCGCCACCCGCCAGCGCGCGCGCGGCGGCGGCACCACGGCGACCAGGCACGGGCGCGCGATGTCGCCGTCGACGAAGAAGAACACGCTGGTGCCGTTCCAGTACGCGTGGCTGTCGTCCAGGAACGACGTGCGCACGCTGGCCTCGAACGCGAACACGCGGTAGCGGACTCGGAACGGCTGGCCCGCCGACGATACGCGCCAGCGCTGCTTGTCGAGGCGCCGGGCCGCGAGCTTGCGGCCGCGCGCGTCGGTGATGGTCAGCCGGAACACATGACGGACGAAGTCGCGCACCATGTAGCTGCCTGGCGCCCAGGCGGGGAACACCAGATCGACGGTGTCGCGGCCCGCCAGTGCCGGCACTTGCATCTCGATCTCGAGCTCGTGGGAGGCGGGCTCGGGCATCGCGACCCGGTAACGGATGGGCTCGACGGACGTGGTAAGCAGGGCGGGCATGGTCGGGCAGGATAGTGCAGGACTCTGGCGGATAACGAGTGTGTCCGTCGATCTGGATGCGATCGCCTGCTACCACCGCATCCACGGCTTGCCGGATCCGCCGACTGAAAAGGCGCGGTTCGCGGTGTTGCGCCGCTGCCTGCCCCGGTTCGCAGAGCTGTTCGCGCGTCACGGGGTGCGTGCCACGTTCTTCGTCGTCGGCGGCGATCTTGAGGAGGACGACGAGGGGCGCCGGCTGGTCGCCGAGCTGGGCCGCGACGGACACGAGCTCGCGAACCACAGCCACACCCACCCGTACGACTTCGTCCGTCTCGGACGCACGCGCATCGAGCAGGAGATCGATCGCGCGCACGTGGCGATCGCGGCCTGCGCGGCCACACCGCCGGCGGGATTTCGCGCGCCCGGCTACGAGATCACGCCCGACGTGACGACGGCGCTGAGCGCGCGCGGCTACCGCTACGACTCGTCGCTGTTCCCGTCGCCGCCCTACTACGCGGCCAAGGCGCTGGTGATGGCGGCGATGCGCGTCGCCGGGCGGCCGTCGGGCAGCTTCCTCGGCAGCCCGCGCGCGCCGTTCGGCGCGCGGTCGCCGCACCGGACCGATGCCGGGTTGGTCGAGCTGCCCATCGCCGTCACGCCCGCGCTGCGCCTGCCCGTGATCGGCACCAGCCTGGTGACCTCGCCCGATTGGCTGCGCCGCGCGCTGGTCGCGGCCGCTCTCCGCGCACCGTTCTTCAACCTCGAGCTGCACGGCATCGATCTGTGCGACGCCGACGCCGACGAAATTCCGCCCGCCCTCATCGCCCGTCAGCCCGACCTGCGCCGGCCGCTCGCCCACAAGCTCCGCGCGCTCGACGCCACGCTGGCGTCCGTAACGAAGGCGGGCGCCCGGTTCGTCACCCTCGCCGACGCCGCCGCCCGCGTCTGAGCGCGCAGCGCCAGCCGTCCTGGTCGGGCGGAACCCGCCGTGGCAAGCTTGCCCGCCCATGTCGCCGAGCTTCACCCCGTTGAGCGCGCTCGCCGGCGGCGCGCTGGTCGGTCTCGCCGCCAGTCTGCTCCTCTACCTGTCGGGGCGGGTCGCCGGGGTGAGCGGGATCGTCGGCGGTCTCGTCCGTCCCGAGCGCGGCGAGTGGGGATGGCGCACGGCGTTCACCGCCGGGCTGCTCGCGGGCGGCGTCGCGCTCATGTTCGCGTCGTCGATGTTTTCCCCGACCGCGGGGCACGCGCTGCTGGCGGCCTCGCCGCGCGGGCTTGGCGCGCTCGCGGTCGCTGGGCTGTTGGTCGGGTACGGCGCGCGGCTCGGCCGCGGGTGCACGAGCGGCCACGGCGTGTGCGGCCTGTCGCGGCAGTCGAAGTCGTCGTTGTACGCGACGCTGACTTTCATGGCGACCGGGATCGCCACCGCAACCGCGGTGCGGTTGCTGGGAGGCGCATGATGAAGAGCCCGCTCGCGGTGGCGTTCGTCTCCGGCCTCGTGTTCGCGATCGGCCTCGGTGTGTCGGGCATGACCCAGCCCGGCAAGGTGATCGGTTTCCTGGATCTGTTCAGCGGCGCGTGGGATCCAAGCCTCGCGTTCGTGATGGTCGGCGCGATCGGGGTTCATTGGCCGCTGCAGCGCTGGATGCGCGCCCGCGGTATGACCACCTCCGTGGTTGGCAGCTGCGGCGACATGGGATCCGAAACCCTCGGCGGGTCGCGCACTCTCGGCAAGCTTCTGCTGGGCGCGGGCGTGTTCGGGGTCGGCTGGGGCCTCGGCGGCTATTGTCCTGGGCCGGCGATGGTGTCGCTCGCGTCGTTCGGGCCGGGCGTGCTGGTGTTCGTCGCCGCGATGCTGGTGGGGATGTGGCTCTTGCCGACGGAATCGCCGGCGCTGTCGCTTCGGGCCAAGGAACGCGTCGAGTGCAGGCTGGCTTAGCCAGCCGAAGCTCATCGCGGGAGGTTCGGAACCCTGTGAGGGTTCCGAGTCAAATGACCGCCGCGCGCCGCGTGACCGCGGCCCGCGCCAGCTCGTCGCAGCGCTCGTTCTCGGGGACGCCCGCATGTCCCGAGACCTTGACGAACTCCAACGCCGACAGCGCTTGCACCCGCCGCCGCAACCGCCCGATCAGCTCCTGGTTGGCCTTCGCCTTCCAGCCTTTGTCGAGCACGCCGATCGAGTACATCGAGTCGGTGTAGACGCGCATCCGGCGTGAGAGATCCCCCTTGCTGACCTCCGTCGCTACGTCCAGGCCGCGCTCGATCGCGGTCAGCTCGGCGATGTTGTTGGTGCCGATGCCGAGGTACTCGCCCAGCTCCTTGCGCACGCTGCCCTCGATCACGACCACGCCGATCCCCATCGGCCCGGGATTGCCCGAGCAGGCGCCGTCGGTCCAGATCTCGATCGCGGGCTCGTGCACGGCCGCGCCCGCGGGCCTGCGCTTCGCGGGCGACCGCGCCGCCGAAGGACGGACGGGCGCCGCGCGCGCGGCGGCCGGCACCGTGGCGCTCGGCATCATGGCGCTCGGCATCATGGCGCTCGGCATCGTGGTGCCTTCGCGCAGCAGGTTCGAGGGCGACGGTCGATAGCTCTTGGCGTCGGTTTCGCGGTACTTCATCTCCGCCCGCCCGTCGGCGTCCAGCACCAGGCGCCCACCTTCGTCGGCGAGCACCCACACCTGCTGGTCCTTGAACCGCATGCGAACCCAGGACATCGTGCGCACTATGCCGTCAACGCCGCGTCGAATTCCAGCCCACGCGTTGGCGCTCGCCGCGATCGCGGTCGTGACCGCGGCGTCGTGCCGCAGCGGCTGTCAGCGCGAGGCGGGGCGGGCCGCCAGCGTCGAGGGGCGGCTGGCGATGTTCCCGGTCAGCACCCGCGTGGTGGTGTCGCTCGACGTCGGCACGCTGCGCGCCGGGCCGGCCGCGGCCAAGCTCACGGCGCTGGCAAAGCCATCCGACGCCGACGATCGCGCCCTCGAACAGCTCGTCCGGCGCACCGGCTTCGATCCGCTCACCCAGCTCGCCAGCATCACCCTCGCGTTCCCCGAGGACGCGAGCGCGAACGGCGAGCTGGGGCTGATCGTGCGCGCCGAACGCCTGGACGAAACCCGGCTGGTCGCCTACGCGCGCGACGAGCTGCAGAAGAACGGCGACGACCTGGTTCCCGAGCCGCACGGCCGCTTCACGTTGTGGTCGTCGCGCCGCGATCGGAGGCTCGCCGGGTTCTTCGTCGACGCGCAGACCTTCGCGCTCGGCGCCGGGGGCTGGGCGCCGCGGATGGCGGAGCTCGCCGAGGCTGGGCGCCCCGGCGACAGCGCCGCCACCAACGTCGATCTCGTTCACCTGGTCGAGCGTGCCGCCGACAAACACGCGGTCTGGGCCGCCGCGCTCGTGCCGGAGGCCACGCGGCGGAAGCTGGGCGCCGACCCACAGTCCGCGGCCGCCGCCGGCGTGCTGACCCTGAGCGGCGGCCTCGACATCGGCAAGGGCCTCGAGGCTGTATTGATCGCCGACCTCGCGACCCCAGCGGAGGCCCGAGGCCTCGCCGAGCGTGCGACGGCGGCGTTGCGCGACGCCAAACGCAACGCTCAGGTCTTGATGCTGGGCCTCGGCCCCCATTTGGATGGCATCGTGGCCCGCGCCAACGACAAAACCTTCGAGCTGCGCGCCTCGCTGGGGGAGGCCGCGCTGGACGACATCCTCGCCCGCCTCAAGGGGCTCTTGGCGCTGTCCCGCGCGGGCCGAGTGCCGGGATTTTGACCACAGAAAATACGCTGTAAAAACAAATATTTAGACTAATTCCCCGGGGGCATGTCAGAATGCCCGAATGCTGTTCGCCGATTATGCGACGCGCTGGCGCGAACGGGTCCCGGCACCCGCTACGGCATTCGACTACGGGGAGGTCTTAGAGGGCGGCCGCAGCTTCCCGTTGCTCGGGCTCCGCAGCCCGGGCGAACGCACGGTGGTAATTACCGCAGGGTTTCACGGCGACGAAAAGGCCGGTCCGCTGACCTTGGTCGAGCACGTCGCCGACATCGTCGACTACGCGGCTGCGCGCGGGGTCGGGCTTCGGGTCTATCCCTGCATCAACCCGTCCGGGTTCGAGGCCCACACCCGCTACAACCTCTCCGGCGAGCGGCCCAACAACGACTTCATGCGCTACGAGACGGCGCCCGGTGTCTGGCGGGGTGAGCTTCGCGAGGGCGAGACGTTCGGGCGCGTCGTCGCGTTCGCGGACGGCGTCCCCAAGGAAACCGCGGCGCTGGGCCGCGCGCTGGACCGCGAGCCGCTGCCCGACGCCGCGCTCGACCTGCACCAGGACAACTTCATCCACGGCGCGCTGTTTTACGCGTACGTGTTCGGCGATCGCGCCGGCTACCGGCCGCTGGTCGCGCGCTCGGGCGCGCTGGTTCCGATCCTCCGCAGCAGCATCGTCGACTCGGGCCACGAGCCGGGCACCGACGTGCGCGCCGACGCCGAAGGGCTGATCGTCTGTCACGACGGCAGCGTGACCGACAAATACCACCGCGCGGGCGTGCGCTACACGGCCGCGATCGAGACCACGACCGAGACCCCCGCCGCGCTGTCGGACGAGATCAACCTGATCTGGATCCGCGGGTTCATAGACCTGGTCGCTGGTTAGGCAAGCAGGGGACAATGGACGCTGACCGCGTCCAGCAACGCGTTCAGGTCGAGCGGCTTGGGCAGGTACATCGTTGCGTCGATGTCCTTCGTGGCGTCCCCGCCGTCCTTGCAGGCCGAGATGACGAGCACAGGGATCGCCGACAGGTCGGGCCGTCGTAACAACTCTTCGCGAAACGCGCGCCCGTCCATCACCGGCATCATGAGGTCCAGGATGATCACACACGGTCGCTGGCTGCCGGCGCCGAGCAGGTCGAGCGCCTCGCGTCCGTCGGCGGCGCCGACCGACTCGTAGCCGTTCTCCCCGAGGAAGTCCATCAGCCCCTCGCGGATGTCCTCGTCATCGTCGACGACGAACACGAGATGCGGCTCGCTCATGGCTCGACCACAGTTTCAGACGTCGCGCGCGCGCCCGCCATTTCACGCGGCAGCCGGACGGTAAAACAGGCGCCGCCGCCGGCGAGATTTCGCGCGGTGATGGTGCCGCCGGTCGCCTGCACGATCTCCCGCGACACGTAGAGCCCGAGGCCCAATCCGTTGTAGTTGCGCATCGATGCCGCGCGCTCGAAACGGCCGAAGATGCGATGCAGGTCAGCGTCGGGGATTCCGGGCCCACCGTCGTTGACCTCCAGGATCGCCGTCCCCGCGTCGGACGACAATGACACGCGGACCGGCGAGCCCGCGCCGTACTTAATCGCGTTCCCGATCAGATTCATCACCACCTGCTCGAGGCGAAGGCGGTCCCACACGCCCCACACCGGGCCGGTGGTTTCGAAAACCAGCGGGCAGCGCGCCTTGGCGGCGCTGTCGCGCAGCCCGTCGACGAGCTGTGACAACGCCTGCGACAGCTCGAGCCGCTCGGGCTTCAGCATCAGCCGTCCGGCGGCGAGGCGCGACACGTCCATCAACGACTCGACCAGCGCGGCCAGGCGATCGGTGTTGCGCGCCGCGCGCGTCAGCCGCTTGGTCAGCTTGGGATCGTCGCTTTTGGTGTTGTCGCGCAGCAGGTGAAGCTCGATCTGCAGCGCGGTCAGCGGCGTTCGCAGCTCGTGTGAGGCAATCGACAGGAACTCGTCGCGCAGCCGGACCGCTTCCTCGGCGGTCTCGCGCCGTCGCAGTTCCTCCTCGGCCTTGCGGCGCTCGCTGAGATCGCGCGTGACCTTGGCGAACCCGGTGAGCTCTCCCGCATCGTTGTGCAGCGCGGTAATCACGACGTCGGCCCAGAACCGCGACCCGTCCTTGCGCACCCGCCAGCCTTCTTCCTCGACCCGTCCCGCGCGCACCGCCTCGCCCAGCAGCTCGGCCGGGTGGCCGCGCCGCCGGTCCTCCTCGGTGTAGAAACGTCCGATGTGCTCGCCGATGATCTCGGCGGCTTCGTACCCCTTGATGAGCTTTGCGCCCGCGTTCCACGTCCGGATGCGGCCGTCGACGTCGAGCATGAAGATCGCGTAGTCCTTGACGCTCTCGACCAGCACTCGGAAGCGCTCGTCGCTGTCTCGCTTGGCCTCGCCCATGCTGCCCGTAACTCTGGGTCTGGGCCCCCCACTAGGCAAATCCCGGGGGCGTCCGTCGATCCAGGCGAAGCAAGGTGCCGGTCGAGTGGGCCCTAGGCAACAGCCCGCAATTGCGGTAAATAGCCGCCTCCCGAAGGAGAAAGTGAATTTCATGTCCACGGCATTGAAGAAGAGCCCGCTCGCGTTGGTGAAGGACGATTTCGGCGGCAAGGACAAGCTGGTCGACAAGATCGTCGGCGTCCTCGACGCCGGCGACGAGAGCAAGGACCAGCTTCGCAAGCGCCTGCTGGGCGTCGCCAACCGAAAGCTGATCCGGTTGCACGCGGTCGCCACCCAGACCAAGCAGCTCGGCGGACACGACAAGCTGGCGACGGTGACCGCCGAGCGACTCGGGCGCACCAAGGACAAGGATTACGTCGCGAAGCTGGAGACGTTCTCGAACGGCCGGCTGATCGACATCATGAAGGCGGCTGAGAGCCGCGCGGGCGCGGCCAGCAAGGCCGCGGCCGCCGCATTGCCCGATGCGCCCAAGCCGGTCAGGAAACCTCGCGCGACCAAGGCGGAGAAGCCGGCGGCGAAGAAGCCGGCGGCCAAGCCGGCGCGCGGCGCGAAGAAACCCGCCAAGAAGCGCCGCTAGCGAGGGAACCGTCGTGCTGCTTGGCCGCGTCGTGGGTCGGCTCTGGGCGGCACGGCAGGCGCAGGGGCTTGGCGGGCGCAAGCTCTTGCTGGTGCGGCCCGAGCTCGCGACCGGCCGCGACGCGGATCGGCTGGTGGTCGCGGTCGACGGCCTGCACGCGGGGCCTGGCGACCGGGTGATCATCGCGCGCGGTAGCCGCGTGCGCGATCTGACCGTGGGCGCGGACGTCGCCGACAAGGACGTGGTGATCGGCATCGTCGACGACCACGCCCTGGACGGCGACGCGAACCTTGCTGGGCGCGGGCGATGATCCTCGGGCGCGTGATCGGCGAGGTGTGGGCGGCGCGACGGGACACGCGCCTCGCGGGCAAGAAGCTGCTGGTCGTTCGCCCGCACGGCATGCTCGAGCCCGCGTTCGCCAGCCGCCACCTGGTGGCGGTCGACGATCTGGACGCGGGCGTGGGTGACGACGTCGTCGTGTGCCTGGGCGCCCCGGCACGACGGTCGGCGGGCGGCAACGACACGCCGGTGGACGCGGCGGTGTTGGGCGTCGTCGATCGCGTCGACCTCGTAGACGGCGCGCTCGCCGTCGCGGGCGCGGTGGGCGGGATCCGGCGGCCGCTGGTGTTAGGCGTCGCGGTCGCGACCGCTGAGGGCGCCACGCGATGATCCGCGCGATCGTCATCGGGCAGGTGTGGGCGACCCGCAAGGCGCGCGGGCTGGACGGGCAGCGGTTGTTGTTGGTCGCAGAGAAGGACGGCGACGACCGCGCGACCGGACGGGTGGTGGTCGCGAGCGACGTGCTCGACGCACGCGGGGGCGAGGACGTGACGGTCGCGTTCGGTTCGGGCGCCCGCAACGTGCTTCGCCCGGGTCGAGAGAACCGCGATCTGGTCTGCGACGCGGCGATCGCGGCGATCGTCGAGGGGGTGGGCTGATGTTCCTGGGCAGGGTCGCGGGCACGGTGTGGTCGACGGTGAAATGGCCCGAAGCCAAGGGTCTCAAGCTGCTGCTCGTGCGGCCGTATCGGCTCGGCGACCTGCCGCCTGGGGCGACCGCCGCCCGCGGTGCTGGCGCGCAGGCTTCAGAGCCGACCGATGACCTGGTCGTGTGCGCCGACATGCTCGACGCCGGTCCGGGCGACGACGTGATCGTCGCGTTCGGTCACGCGGCCCGGGTCGCGCTCAGCGAGAACTTGCCCGCCGGCGCCAAGCCCAACGTTCCGATCGACGCGGCGGTGGTGGCGGTGGTCGATCGCGTGTCGATCGACGGCGCCGACCCCGTATAGTCGTCGACCATGTCCGCGGGTTGCATGCTCGCCTGGGCGGTCGTCGCCGCGGCGTCGGCACCGGGGGCCGCGGGGGACGCCAGGGGCGGTGACAGCCAGGGCGCCGACAAGACGCTCGCGGTGCGGCTCGAGCGGTGGCGCTATCAGGCGGGCCCGCCGCCGGCGGGTTGGGCCGAGTCCGGCTTCGACGACAGCGGCTGGGCGGGGCCCGACCAGGGTCCGTTCGCGCCGCGGTTGCCGCTGCCGGTGTCCGGTGGGGTGCTGGTGCCGGTGCCTGTCGGCGCACGTGCGGTGACGCGCTACCAGCACGTCGCGGGCGCGCCGCTCTTGCTGCGCAGTCGGTTCGCGGTGACCGACGCCGCGCGCGTCCGCGTGCTCGAGCTGCGGGTCGCGTACGCGGACGGGTTCGTCGCGTTCGTCAACGGCAAGGAGGTCGCGCGGCGTGGCCTCAGCGTCGACGGGGTGGCGACCGCGCCGCACGGGCCCGAGATCGAGCGCGTGTTCGTGGCCCTGCCGTTGCCGGGGCTCGACCTGCGCCCGGACGACAACATGATTGCGCTGGCGGTGTACGCGATGCCGGGCCGGAGCGCGGCGGTTCCGGTGGCGCCGGCCGCGTCGGTGACGGTGGCGGCCGCCGCCGGCGTGCGCGTCGTGCGCGGGCCGTACCTCATCGCGCCTATCGAACAAGGCAAGCACGCGGGCGTCAGCGTCGCGTGGGAGACCGATCTTCCGGCGACCGGATCCGTGACGGTCGAGCCGGCGGGCCAAGAGGACCAAAACCGGCAGCCGGGCCGCGTGGCGGCGGGCGGCGGGCCCCGCCAACTCGCCGCGCGCGTGCCCGCGACCCGGCAGGTGATCGCGATCGACCACCTGGCGCGCGGCGCCGGCTACCGGTACCGCGTCGACGTGGAGGCCGCCGCGGCCGACGTCGCGAGCGCCGGTCCGTTCCGGTTCACCACCGCCCCGCCGGCTCCGGCGCCGCTGCGGTTCGCGGTCTACGGCGACATGCGCTACCCCGGCCACGAGGCGCATCGCACCGTCGTCGCCGGGCTGGTACGCGAGGCGCCCACGTTCGTGTTCAACACCGGCGATCTCACCGACGAGGGCAGTCAGGAGTCCAACTGGCAGCGCTACTTCGACATCACGGCGCCGCTGGGCGCGATCGCGCCGGTGGTACCCGCGCTCGGCAACCACGACGCGAGTCGCAAGGGCGCGGGGCGAGCGCGCGCGTGGGCGCTGTTCGGCGTACCGAGCTCGCCGCCGCCCGGGTGGACGTCGTTCGACATCGGCGGCGTCCACTTCGTCCTCCTCGACACCAACGACTCGCGCAGTCCCGCGCAGACCGCATGGCTGGCCGAGGATCTCGCACGCGCGCGCCGGCACCACGCGCGCGCGGCGTTCGCGTTCTGCCACGAGGCGCCCTGGTCACACGGCTTGCACGGCGGCGACCGGCAGGTGGCGCGCGACTTTGGGCCGGTGCTCGCGCGCGGCGGCGTAGACGTCCTGTTCTGCGGCCACGACCACATCTACGAGCGCGGGACGGCGAGCACGTCCGCGGGCAAGCTCGCGTACGTCGTCACCGGCGGGGGCGGTGCGCCGCTCTACGACCCGACCTGCGCGGCAGCCCAACCGGGCGGCTTGCCGCCCGGGAAGACGATCGACCCGCCGCTCCGCATGCAGGGCCCGTTGCCCGCGTGTCCCGACAGCGTCGCGGTGCTGACCAAGGCGTACCACTACATCATCGTCGAGGTGAGCGACGACGAGATCCAGCTCTGCCCGCGCCGGCCCGACGGCAGCGAGATCGAGCCCTGCGTGCGCCTCCCCGGTCACGGCAAGCACCGGCATGGCGGCCACCACGGGGGCGAGATACGGTAATGGCGGTGGCGACTCGCGCGGGAAGCTTGCACACGCTGGGGTTCGACGACGTGACGATGGACGTCGACGCCGCCCTCGGCGGGCGCGTGACCGCGCTCCGCCTCGGCGGACGCAACCTGGTCATTGGCCCCGACGTCGATCCCGACAACTTCGGTTCCACGTTCTGGACCAGCCCGCAGGCGGCGTGGGGTTGGCCGCCGGTGCCCGAGATCGATCACCTGCCCTACGAGGTGGAGTCGAGCGGGCCGCCCGGGAGCTTGGCACTGCGCGGGCCGACAAGCGCCAGCCTGGGCGTGGCGGTCAGCAAGCGGTTTGCGGTCGACGCCGCGCGCGGGGCGCTGCGATTCGGGTTCGCGATCCGCAACCACACAAGCGCGCCGGTGAAGGCGGCGCCCTGGCAAATCAGCCGCGTGCCGCCGGGGGGGCTGACGTTTTTTCCGACCGGCGACGGCAGCTTTCCGCCCTCCAACCTCGCCGTGCAGCAGACGCCCGAGGTGACCTGGTACGCGTACGACCCGGCCGCGGTGACCGATCATCAGAAGCTGTTCGCCGACGGACGCGAGGGTTGGATCGCTCACGTCCACGGAGACGCGCTGTGGATCAAGACGTTCGCCGCCGTGCCGCGCGCGCGGCAGGCGCCGGGCGAGGCGCAGATCGAGATCTACGCCAACCCGACCCACACCTACGTCGAGGTCGAGGTGCAAGGCGCGTACGACGACATCGCGCCGGGCGCGGCGCTCGAGTGGCGGCTGACGTGGCTGGTGCGGCGGCTGCCCGAGACAATCCCGCGCGGGTCGGGGAGCGCGGCTCTCGTGGCGCACGTCCGGAGCCTGGTGGCCGTGGACGCGCGCGCCGCCGAGGGTTGACCGTGGGCTTCGAGCGGCGGTTCGTGCGCGAGCGCGGGTTCGGAACCGTGGTGGCCGTGTCGCTGCCCGAAGGCGACGACTTCGAATTGCCCGAGGCGCTTGTCGCCGACGAGACGGCGTTTGCGTATCGGTTGGCGCCGGCGCGGCGCCGGACCTGGGCGGGCGGACGGCTCGCGTTGCGCGCGGCGCTCGCCGCGCAGGGCTGCGACGCGCGGCCGGCCATCCTCGCGACCGCGCGGGGCGCGCCGGCCGTGCCCGAGGGCTTCTCGGGCTCGATCAGCCACAAGGCCGTCGTGGCGGTTGCGCTCGCGATGCGGCTCGAGCCGGGCGCGCGGGCGACGGTGGGAATCGACGTCGAGATCCCGCGGCCGCTGCGGCACGACATCGGCCGACACGTGCTGACTCCCGCCGAGCAGGCGGCGCTCGCCTCGCTGCCGGCCGACGCGCGCGATCCCGAGCTCCTGCGCCGGTTCTCCGCCAAGGAGGCGATCTACAAGGCGCTGGATCCGTGGGTCGGACGCTTCGTCTCGTTCCGCGAGGTCGACCTCATCACCGACGCGGGCGGCCGTCTCGAAGCCCGGCTCGCGCTCTCGCGCGGCGAGGGTCCGTTCACCGTCGAGCTCGACGACGCGAGCGACGCCGAGCTGGTGCTGATCGCCGCGCGGGTGACGCCGGGCTGAACCCGCGGATATTGAATTGCTATATGGCGGGTCATCGATTGTAAAGTCCCGCTCTGGTGCCACCGCCGTCGCTGGATTCGTTGCGCTGCTTCGTCGAGGCGGCGCGGCTGCTGAACTTTCGCGCGAGCGCGCGCGCGGTCGCGCTGACCCCGGCGGCGCTGGGCCAGCGCATCCAGCAGCTCGAGAGCCAGCTCGGCCGGCCGCTGTTTCACCGCACCACCCGGCGCGTGACCTTGACGGAAGCCGGCCTCGCGCTCTTGCCCTATGCCCAAGCGACGCTCGCCGCGGCCGACGCTTGCCTGCGCGCGGGCCGCGGCGAGACCGGGCCGCCCCCGCAGGATCTCGTGCTCGGAACCCGCCACGAGCTCGGCATGTCTTGGATCGTGCCGATGTTGCCGGCGCTGCGCCGCCGTCACCCCAGCCTCACGTTCCATCTCTATTTCGGGTCGGGCAGCGACCTCGTGCTGCGCGTCCGCTCGGGCGAGGTCCATTGCGCCGTCGGGTCGATGCGGGTCGACGATCCCAAGCTCGAGTCGGTCCGGCTGCACCGCGAGGACTACGTGTTCGTGGCCCAGCCCGCGCTGTTGCGCCGCATCCCGCTCGCGCGCGCGGCGGACGCCGAGCGCCACACGCTGCTCGACGAGCGTGCGGCGTTACCGCTCTACGCCTACTGGCGCGACGCCGCGGGCGAGCGGCTACAGCTGTCGTTCGGACGCATCGTTTACCTGGGCACCATCGCGGCGATGCGGGCGGCTGTGTTGGCCGGGGACGGAGTCGCGGTCCTGCCTCACTACCTGGTCGCCGACGATCTGCGCGCGCGCCGGCTCGCGACCATCATGCCCCGCGTGCGCCCGCTGCCCGATTATTTTCGGCTCATCTTCCGCGCCGACGATCCCCGTACCAGCCTGTATCAGGCGCTCGCCACGACTATGACCCGGGAGCCGCTACGTTGAAGGTGTAAAGGCCGTCGCCGGCTGGGCCTCGCGGGTCCGCACCCGGCGCCCCAACGCCGCGAGCAGCGGCGGTAGCAGCAGGGCTAGCCCGACCGCCAGCATCGACACCGTGTCGATGCCGTCGAGCCGGCCCGCGGGCGTGTCGTGCAAGAGGCGCGACGACACGAACGCGCCCGTCGCCGAGGCGACGTGCTGGGCGGTCGATTGCAGCGACATGTAGCCGGCGCGCTGGTCGGCGCGGGGCACGCGGCTGGTGAGCGACACCATCGCGACGTTGCGGACTGACATCGACAGCATGAACCCCACGAACAGCAGCAGCACCGCCGTGCCGCCGAGCTGTCCCGGTGCGATGTAGCCGAGGTAGAGGACGATGATGATACCGATGGTCCCCACGACCGACACCGCGGCGGCGCCGACCCGGTCGATCGCGCGCCCCGCGATACGCATGACGAAGAAGCTCGCGGCGCCGCCGATGAGGTACAGCATCCCGAGGTGGCTGCGCGGGTAGCCGAGGTTTTGCTGCAGGTGCGCGGCGATGTTGGGGATGACCAGGAACGCCGCCATCATGACCGACGCGTTGGCGCAGAGGCCGAGGCGCACGGTGCGATCGCGCAACAGCCCTCCGATCCCTCGGCCAGCCTCCAACTCTTCCAACCCTCTCCCCGCGAAGCGGGGAGAGGTAGGAGAGGGGTTCCGCATGTGTCCGCGCAGGCTGGGCATCGCGCGCAGCGCGAGCACGCCGACCACGACCCCCAGCGCGGCGACCGCGACGAACGGCGTGCGCCAGCCCGCACGGCGTGCGAGCTCGAGGCCCATTGGCACGCCAAGCACCGACGCGGCCGAGAACGCGCCCATCACCGCGCCCATCGCCTTGCCGCGGCGCTCGGGCGGGATGACGTCCGCGATGATCGACAGCGCGATCGCGGTCGCCGGCCCGCCGAACGCGCCCGCGACCGCCCGCGCCGCCACCAGCGACGGCAGCCCGCGCGCGAACGCGCCACCCGCCGTTCCCAGCACCAGCCCCCCGATCGCGACCGCGAGCGCGCTGCGCCGGTCGTAGCGGTCGAGAAACCGCGCCGCCACCAGCGCCGCGACCGCCGCCGCCGCGGTGTAGCTGCCGCCGATGAGGCCGAGGCTCGCGAGCGGGATGCCGAGCGAAGCCGCGAAGTCCGGCCCGAGCGGCATCACCATCATGAAGTCCAGGATGTTGACGAATTGGACCGCGCCCACGAGGAACACGATCAGCCGCTCTCGCGCGAAGCGCGAGTCTGCGGCTGCCACGACGACGGACTCTGGCCGCTCGGAACGCATGCGCCGGATCCCGGCTTCGGTTATCTACGCGGACGATCGCGCAGGGCCCGGAACTCATCGAACGTCGCGCAGCGCAGGTACGGGTTGGTCAGGGTCTCGGAGCCGATACTCGAGGTCGGGGTCGCGCCGTAGTTGTGGCCCGGGTACACCCGGGTTTCCTCGGGCAGGCGCATCAGGCGTTGCAGGCTTTGCCACATCTCGGCGGTGTTGCCGCCGGTGAAGTCGGTGCGTCCGCAGCCGCCGACGAACAGCACGTCGCCGGTGACGACGTAGCCGTCGGCGAGATAGCAGGTTCCGCCCACGGTGTGGCCGCGGGTCTCGAGCGCGCGCACGCCGCGCTTCCCGATCGCGACGTCGCGCCCGTCGACCGCGTCGACCACCGTCAACTCCGTCTTCGAATGTGTCCCCGCCGAGCGGCGGAGCGCGTCCGCCTCGCGCGGGTTCACCACCACCTGGGCACCGGTCGCGCGCACCAGCTCGGCGACGCCCTCGATGTGGTCGTTGTGGGTGTGGGTGATGAGCGCGGTCTTGATCGCGATCCCCAGCCGCTCGGCCTCGCGCAGCAGCCGATCCACCTCCCACGCGGGATCGACCACCGCCGCCTCGCGGGTGTCGGGGCAATACAGGAGCTCGCAGAAGTTCTGTAGCAGGCCGACCTCGATCTGCACCACCTCGGGCGCGGGCGGCAGGTTGGCGGTGTCGGCCGTCATTTGGCCCGGACCGTCATCCCCGCCGACCCGACGTTGTCGGCGCTGTCCCACACCCGCACGGTGACCGCGTGTGGTCCGGGCGCCAGCGCCGGAAGCCTCAGCGAGAAGCTCTCGACCAGATCGTCGCAGATGCCGTCGGTCGGGGCGAGCACGCGCCAGTCGCCGCCGTCGATCGCGTATTCGATGGCGGTGAGCGGGCTCTGCTCGTCACGCCCGCGCCCCGACATGAACGGGTAGCGGGCGGAAAGCCCCAGTACCTGCGGTTTTCGGTTGTCGATCAGGATCGGCTCCGAAATGAGCTGCGCTTCGAGCGCGCGCTCGCGCGGTTCCGAGCGCTCGTCGCTCGCGGTCACCCGAACCACGTAGCTGCCGTCGGGGAGCGCCTCGGTGTTCCAGTCGAGGTCGGTCTTGGTGAGCGGATCCGGGCCGCCCAGCGGTCGCCAGACCGCGTCGTTCTGTTCCCGGAACGCGAGCCGGTACGTCAGCTCGTCGCCGTCGGGGTTTTCGACTTTCCATCGCAGCTTCAACACCGCGCTGTGCACGCGCGGGGGCGGCGGCAACGTGGCCGCGGCGGCGAGCGCGCCCAGCCCGCCCGAGGCGGCGCCGCCGCCGAACGAGGGGGCTCCGCCACCGTCGGCGACGCTCACCTCGGTGATGCGTGCACGCTGGTTCTGCGGCAAGTACGCGAGCGTCACGCCCGAGAGTCGCGCGTCTGCCGCCTCGAACGTCACCCTGTATTGAACGTAACGCGCGGCCGGGCTCTGCACCTGGCCGACGCCGCCGTCGGCAGTGGGGTGGGGGCGCTCGAGCTTCGCGAACCCCGACCAGGTGGGGTCGGGCTTCGCGGTGTTGCCCGACCGGGTCTCGATCGCGAGAGCGCGCGCGCCGCTCCAGCGCAAGAGGCCCCACTTCGCGCGGTATTCGCCGTCGAGCACCCGCGACAGGTAACTCGCCTGCCCGCTCGGCGCGGGCTCGGCGCGGTAGATCCCGCCGACATCGCCGGTGGCGATCAGGAACGACTTGCCGGTTCGCAACAGCGCCAGCGCTTGCCGTTCGGGCACGTCGATCGCCAACGCCGCCGTGCGATCGGGCGCAATCCGAAACACCCGCCCCTCGCTTCCGGTGCCCACGTATGCGCGTCCCTCGTCGTCGACCGCGACCGCCGTGAAGTAACCGTCGCCGATCGAGAACATCTGCTCCATTCGGCCGTCGGGATCGATCCGGTAGAGCGCCGCCTTCGCCTTGCGCGCCCCGGGCCGCGGCAGCGCGCCCGCCGACGCCGGCGATCCCGACGACGCGGTCGTCACTTTCGTGCCTCGCGGCGCCGCCGCGGCGGGTCCGAGCAGCGTCGTCGCGGCCCGCTCGAAGTCGTTGACGGCCGCGTACAACGTCCGCCCGTCGTTGGACGTCGCGAGCGCTCGCACTTCTTCCGCGTCGAAGTCCGCGACCGCCTCCGCGCGTCCGTCGGTCGCGACCCGATACAAGATCGCCTCCTCCGACGTGCCGGCGTAGAGGTGCTTGTCGCCAGCGTAAATCAACGCGACGACGTGCTTGTCGCCCGAGTCCCAGATCGCGCGCGCCTTACCCGCTGCGTCCACCGCGAAGATCTTCCCAGGCCCGCCGGTGCCGGCGTACACGGTGCCCGTCTTGGCGTCGAGCGCGAGCGCCCAGACGTGGTCGGCGCCCAGCGTGGCGAGGACCTTCGCCTTGCCGGTCTTGGGATCGACGCTGGAGATCTTCCCACCCGGCGTGCTCGCCGCCAGCAGCGTGCCGTCGGCGCGCACCGCAAGCGCGGTCACCCAGGCGGCGTCGAGCGCGGCGATCTTGCGCGCGCGCGCTTGCTTGCTGCTCGGCGCGGCGGTGACGTCGACCGCCCAGATCTTGCCGTCGTCGCCGGTCCCGATGTAAGCGGTGCGACCGTCGGGCGACCGCGCGATGCACCACGCGAACGCACCCTCGAGCCCGAGCGAGGTCGCTTTCATCCCCGGCACGACCTCGCCGGTCGGCAGCACCATGCTGCCCGACGCCTCACCTTCCTCGAAGTCCTTGGCGGAGGTCTGCCGAAACGACTTCGTCACCGCCGCGTTGCCGACCTCGGCGGTGAGCAACAGCGCCGCGAGCAGGAGTCGCGCCGCCGTTCGTGTGGTGAGCCAGGACGACCAGCGCTCGAGGGATCGCATCGCGGGCCGTCATTGTACCCTCAGCCGGCTTGTTTCGCCGACGGTGAAGCGAGTAGCATGCCCGCTCTTCATGGTCTTGGTCTTGGCCCCCGTGCGAGAGAGCGTCGCGCTCGTGAGCCCATGCGGACACGGCAACCTGGGCGACGCGGCCATCATCGACTCGGCGATCGCCGCCGTCCGCAAGCGGGTTCACGGCGCGCGCATCGTCGCCTTCACCTCCAACCCCGCCGACACGGCATCCCGGCACGGGATCGACGCCCACCCCATCCTCGGCTTCTCGCGCCCCTATTACCCGGTGCTCGACCGTTCGGGTGCGCCCCGGCAGCTCGTGACCGGGGGCGGTGACGGCGGCAACGGGGCGTCGCGCTTCGCACCGCTGGCGGGGCTGCGTGCCCTGATGGCGATGACCGCCGCCGAGCGCGCTCACGAAAAGGCGTGCCGAGCGGCGCTCGCCGGCTGCCGCGTGGTCGCGGTGGCGGGCGGCGGCCAGCTCGACGAGCTGTGGGGCGGGCCGTTCGCGCAGCCGTTCGCGCTCTGGCGCTGGTCGGTCATGGCGCGGCAGGTGGGGGCGCGGTTCGTCGTGCTGAGCGTCGGGACCGGCAAGCTGAGCTCGCGCCTCTCCAAGCGCCTCACGCGATCGACGCTTTCGGGAGCGAGCTATCACTCGTTCCGCGACGAGGGCTCGCGGACCCTCGCCGAGGGGCAGGGGGTCAGCGCCAGCTCGCCGGTGGTCCCCGACCTCGCGTACGCCTGCCCGGCGCCCCGCGCCGAGCTATCGACCAACCCCGGCGCACGCGCCCGCCCGCTGGTCGCCGTGAGCCCGATGGCGTTCCGCGATCCGCGGGTTTGGCCCGACAACGATCCGTCAGCGTATGCCGAGCACGTGCGCACCATCGCCGCGTTCGTCGGGCGCATTCTGGCCGAGGGCCTCGACGTGCGGTTCTTCGCCACCAGCCGCGCCGACTGGGACGCGGTCGCGGACGTGCGCGCGGCGTTGCCGACCACGATCGGCAAGGCGGGCGCGGTGGCCGACATGGTGCCGCTCGACGGGGTCAAGCAGTTGTTCGAGTTCTTGCGGATGTCGGACCTGGTGCTCGCGTGCCGGCTGCATGCGGTGCTGCTGTCTCACGTCGTGTCCACGCCGGTGGTCGCGGTCTCGTACGAGCGCAAGGTCGCGACGCTGATGCGCAACACCGGGCAAACCCCCTACTGCGTCCCGATCGAGACGTTTCGCATCGACGACGCGTTCCACACCGTCAAGTTCGCGCTCGGCGAGCGGGTGATGCTCGCGCACGCGATCGAGCGCCGCGTATCCGCGTTTCGCGCCGAGGTCGAAAAGCAGTACGACACCGTCCTCGGCGAGCCGGTCGCCGCCACGCCTCGCGGGCGCTGATCTTGGTTCGGCGATGACCCCGATCAAGACGAGCGTGTGACGGTGACCGGGCAGCCGAGGAAGCGGCGGTGGCGCTCGACCGCCACGGCGAGCGCCGTCTCCTCGGCGCGCGTGAGCTTCGCGAGCAGCCGCAGCGCCACTTCGACGCCCGCCTTCGCCGGGAGGCGCCGCCAGTCGCCGATGACCATGCCGTCCCGGACGACGACGTGATTCGCGAACAACGTGCTGCGCGGTCCCACCCGGCGGCCCAGCTCCGGATCCAGCCCGACGTCACGTAGCTTGTACGCGACCAGCAGCTCGTCGTAGTTGGGCAGAAGGTGCAGCACCGGCCGCGTGGCGCGCGCGGGCGCCGGCGCCTTCGAGGGAACGAGCCAGGTGCGCACGCCGTTGCCCGTGACCTCCTCGAGCGCCGAGCCCGCCGCCGCGATCGCCGCGTTGGCGTCGGCGATCGTCAAGCCCGACCACCACGCGAGGTCCGCAAGCCGCGCCGGGCCGTGGCCGGCGAAGTACCGACGCGCGATCTCCGCCCAGCGCTCGCTCGCGTGGCAGCAGCGGCGCGGGAGGGACGCGTTCATCGAACAGCGCGTAGGTGAACTGCTTCCCCCGCCGCGCGCCGCTGCACACCACCGCGTCCAGCTCGGCCGTGCCCATGATGTGGCCCAGCCGGTCGCCGCTCGCGACGATCCCCGCGCTCGCCAGCGCGGCCGCCAGCTCGTCACGTGTCCGCTGCCTTCCACCCTCGAGCGCCCGCGCGAGCACATCGTTGCTGCGCGCGAGCGTCGGCGCGTCGAGCTTGCGCTGGCGCGCGTAGTAGGCCATCGCCACCTTGATCCGAGGCGCCGTCAGCGCCAGCAGCCATCGGATGTCCGCGGGCGTGACCGCGTGCCACGTGGGCCGCAGCACGTGCGTGCGCAGCAGCTCACCGCGATCGAACGCCGCCTCGACGCTTGCGTCGGTGGCGCCGCGCACCCGCTGCCCGATCGCCCACTTCGCGCCCGCGTAGTCCTGCGCCTGCACCGCCAGCAGCGCGTCCACCGCCTCGGCCGCCGACCCGAACGGCGCGCCGATGAGCCGCTGGTTGCGCAGCCTGCGCCGCGCGATTTCCTCCGAGGTCACCCCCGGAGACTATCGCGCGCCGAGGATGTCGTCTTTGACCAGGACCGACAGATCCTGTTTGCCGCTCACGAGCTGCCGGGTCGGGAAAACCGTCCGATCCGCGATCCGGTACGCGTCGGCGCGGCGGGTTTGGTTCGCCGGCCGCAAGGTATCGAGCGCCGACGCCGGCAGACCCTGAATGAGACGCCCGCGCAGCGACACGCCGTCGTCCGGCGTCTGCAGGGTCACAATCAGAGACGACGGCGCGTACGCCTTGCGCAGGTTCTCGATGTAGCCGCGCAGGTTCTCCGCCTGCGGCATGTCGGGCCGGACCATCGCCCCGGTCGCGACCTCGATCTTGAGCGTGCTCCCGGCGGCCGTCCGCGGCACCAGCACCGGAACCGTCTCGACGTATTCGGGCCCAGCGTACGGGCGCAGCGTCACCCGCAGCGGCAGCGTCTCCCCCGCGTGCACCTCGCCACCCGGCAGCGCGACCCCGACGATCTCTGCGACGTCGCGCCGGTACTGAACCTGCACGTCGACGTCCAGCCGATCGATGACCACCGGCTCGAACGGGTTGACCAGCAGCTCGCCCATCGTGCGCAGCCCGCGCGAGACCGACAGCGCCCGCGCCGACACACCCTCGGGCGAGAAAATCTGATCGCGCAGCTCGAGCGGCGCGTAACCCTTGACGCCCACCTTGGAGCTGACGGTGACGATCATGTCGGTGACGTCCGGCTCCGCGTGCGTGATCGCGTTGCCCACCACCATCGACGCGAGCATCGGGGTCAGCCGCCGGTTGCGCGCCACCTCGGCCCGGAATATGCGCGGCTCCGCGCCCGGCCCCAGCACCCGGACCTCGACCGGAAGCATCGTCGTGCGCGCGTCGAGGTTGCCGATGATGCACGACTGCCGATCCTGGACCAGCGTGCCCACCTCGTGCAGCGGCGACGACATCTTGAACGACTGCGCCAGGCTGGGGAGAAAAGCGTGGATCTCGGCGTCGACCATCGGCAGGTACACCTCGCCGATGCCGAACAGTGGGTGGCCGAACGCGAACACGTTGTTCCCGTCGACGTACGTCACCGTCCCGGTCGCCACCATGCTCATGTCGCCGCGCACGAGCTCGACGCCGATCGCGGATCCCGGCTCGACCCGTCCCGCGGCCGGCGGCCCCGGCTTGCGCCCGCCCCCCGCCTGCAACGGCACGAGGCCACTCGCCCGCAGCTCGTCCGCCATCTCCGCGACCGTGCGTGGCGAGAACCCCGAGATCGCGAGCGGAACCGACGCCCGCACCAGCCTAGGCTCGCCCGCCGGCCCCGGCGGCGCGATCGGCGGCAGCCCGAACGCGTGCCGCCAGCCGCCCGCGTCGTCGTCGGCCTCCGCGTGATGCCCGGAGCGGCTCCCCGGCGCGGAAACGTTCTTGGGCCCGCCGCGCTCGCGCGCCAGGACCTCGTCCGATCGGCGCGGTCGCGTGCGCTCGGCCAGCATGGTCTCGATCGGCGTGACCCCGCCGAGCGGTTCTTTCGAGAAGCTCCACGCGAACGCGATCGCCCCCACCAGCTTGCCGTCGATGTAGACCGGGCTGCCACTCATCCCCGCCACGATCCCGGAGAACGCCACCCGGGGATCGTCGGCGCGGATCAGGATGACGTCCTCCTTGGGGAGGAAGTTCCTCAGCACCGAGACCACCTGCAGCTTGAAAGGCTCGGGCTTCGTCCCCTGGAACACCGTCAGCGCGTACCCGGTCATGCCCGCCTTCACCTCGCCGAGGGGCATGATCGCGGCCGGCGGACCAGACGGCACGATCGCGGGGAACAGCGTCGGCTTGGGCGCGACGCTGGACGACGCCAGCGCCTTACCCGGGTGGCTCGCCTGGAGCGCCTTGCTGGCTGGCGGTTCCGCACTCACCACCTGCGGCGCTGCTGCGGCGATGAGCGTCGTCAGGAGCCAAAAACCAGCGCTACGCACAGCCCATGAGCGTAGGGGGCAGAACCCACGGAGTCAACGCGCCGCCCGCGTTTTCCCCTCGGCCGCGTGGGAATCGCTCGTCGCGGGAGGGGTCGGAACCTGTCAGGGGTCCGAGGTGAGACCCCGCCGCACATCCGCTTGACCGGGCGCGCGGGGGCCCCCATCATCGGGAGGCTTTGCGGAGGTTCGCCTAAATGAAGCCGTTCTGGATCGTCTGCCTGGCCGCGATCGGGTTCCTGAGCATCATCGGCAGCTGCGGGCCCAAGCACCGCTACTGCCCCCAGGAGAAGGACATGGAGTGCCACGTCTACGATGAGGCTGGCGCGGGGAATGGCGGCACGGGGGGCACTTCCAGTCCTTGTCCAGACGGCGGCTCGCTCGTCCTGCAGGGCGACGCCTTGGTTTGTAAGTGAGCGTCGGATAGCAGTAGGGCGGCCGAACCGAGCTCCATGAAGCGGTTCAAGGCGGTGGTCGTCGGCGGGACGGGGTACGGCGGCGCCGAGATGATCCGGCGGCTGCTGATTCACCCGGACGTCGAGCTCACGCGTGTGGTCGCCGTCGATCACGTGGGTGAGCCGCTCGGGGCGGTGCACCCACCGCTGACCGGTCGGACCAATCTCAGGTTCGAGAACATCCCGCCCGGCGAGGCGGTGAACGGCGCTGACGTCGCGCTCTTGGGCCTGCCGCACAAGGTGAGCGCGCAACACGCGCCCGCGATTCTCGCCAGCGGCGCGCGCGTGGTCGACATGTCGGGCGACTTTCGGCTGCGCGACGCCGCCGCGTACCAGGCGTTCTACGGCGCGCGCCACCCGCACCCCGAGCTGCTGGGCACGTTCGTCTACGGGCTGCCCGAGCTGAACCGCGACGCGATCCGCGCCGCGCGGGCCGTGGCATCGCCGGGCTGTTATGCGACCACCATCGAGCTCGGGCTTTTGCCGCTGGCGCGCGCGGGCAAGCTCGGGGGCGCGGTCGTCCACGTCGTCGGCATGACCGGTTCGTCGGGCAGCGGCATCGCGCCCACCCCGGGCACCCATCACCCCGTGCGCGCGGTGAACCTCAAGACCTACAAGGTGCTCGAACACCAGCATTCGCCTGAAATCGTGGAGACCCTCGCGGCCGCGGGATCGCCCGGGGTCGAGCTCCGGTTCGTGCCGGTGTCGGCGCCGCTGTCGCGCGGGATCCTGGCGACCGCGTTCGTCGAGCTGCCCGCCGACGCCACCACCGACGCGCTCACCGCGCTCTACGCCGACGCGTACGCGCGCGAGCCGTTCGTGCGCTTCGTCCGCGACCGCCTGCCCGAGGTCGCGGCGGTCGCGGGCAGCAACTACGCCGAGGTGGGGTTCACGCTCGGCCCGGCGGCGGGCGCGACCCGCACGCTCGCCATCGTCAGTGCCACCGACAACCTCATCAAGGGCGGCGCGGGGCAGGCGATCCAGAACATGAACTTGATGCTCGGCCTGGCGGAGACCGCGTCGCTCGAGGATCCCGGTCCTTGGCCGTAGTCGACGCGGTCATCAAGTTAGGTGGCGACGTGCTGGTGCCGCCCGCGCTCGCGGTGGTCGCGGCGGCGATCGCGCGGGCGCGCGGCGCCGGGCGGCGGCTGGTGGTCGTGCACGGCGGCGGCCCGCAGACGACGGAGCTCAGCAAGCGGCTCGGGATCGAACCGCGGCTCGTGGGCGGCCGCCGCGTCACCGACGCGCCCGCCCTCGACGTCATGAAGATGGTGGTGGGTGGGAGGCTGAACGTCGATCTGGTCGCGGCGCTGCGGGCGGCGGGCGTGCCCGCGGTTGGGCTCGCGGGCTCGAGCGGCGTCATCCGCGCGCGTCGCCGGCCGCCGCGCGCGGTGTCGGGCAGCGACGGCACGGTCGTGGACTTCGGCCTGGTCGGCGACGTGGACAGCGTCGACCGCGCGTTGCTCGACACGCTGGACGCGGGCGGCTACCTGCCGGTCGTCGCGTGCCTGGCGGCGGGTGCGGGCGACGAGGTGCTCAACATCAACGCCGACGTGGTCGCGAGTCGGCTCGCCGCCGAGCTCGGCGCGCGCGCGCTGGTCGCCTGCACGGCGGTGGGCGGCGTCCGGCGGGACAAGGACGATCCCGCGACCCGCCTCGAACAGCTGACCGTGGCGGAGGCCCAGGCGGCGATCCGCCACGGCATCGTCAAGGGCGGCATGATCCCCAAGCTCGAGGAAGCGTTCGCCCCCCTCGCCGCCGGCGTCGACGCCGTCCACATCGTCGCCCCGTCCGAGATCGCCGCCACGCTCGCCGCCCCCGGCACCGTGGGCACGTTGCTCGTCCGCTAGCCGCTCTCGCGCGAAGCGCGAGTGTGCGGCTACCTGCTGCAACAATCTCCTAGCTCGACTCCAGCTCGACTCCGGGCCGGCGGTCAATCCGCCAGCCAGCGTGTCGATCTCAGGGGCCCGAGCGCGGCAGCATCACGACGATCTCGACCGCTGGTCGCGCCTTGACCGGCGACAGCGCGATCGTCTTCGCGGTCTCGCGCCGTACGTTCGACTTGCCCTCGAGGAAGTCGTCCAGCGGCTCGAGCTCCTTGATCGTGACCGCGTCGGTCTTGTAGTGCATCGGCACGACCATCAGCCGCGGCCGCAGCTGATCGACGACACGCGTCGCCTGCCGCGCGCCAATGGTGAACTTGCCGCCGACCGGCACCAGCAGGACGTCGACCGAACCGATCGCCGCGCGCTGCTCGTCGCTCAGCGGATGCCCGAGGTCGCCGAGGTGCACGATGCGCACGCCGCCGACCTCCAGCACGAACACGGTGTTGAGGCCGCGCTCGCTGCCGCGCTTGTCGTCGTGGTAGACGCCGACCGACCGCACCGCCACGTCCTTGAACCTCTCCTCGACGCGCGCCCAGCCCTTCTTGTCGGCGGTCAACCCGCGGACGACGCGGGGCTTGTTGGCGACCATCGCCACGTTGTTGTGGTCGGGGTGCTCGTGGCTCACGGTGATGAGGTCCGCCCGCAGCCGGGCCGGCAGCTCGTAGCCGATGCCCTTCGAGAACGGGTCCATGACCACCCGCGTCCCGGCCGCGGTCTCGAGCAGAAAACACGCCTGCCCGAGCCAGGTCAGCTTCCCCACCACCGGCGAAGCCGCGGACCGCAGGGGTGGCGCCGCGAGTAACACCCAGGCGGCGAAGGCGAGCCCCGGCAGATGTCGGCGGTTCATGTCGGCGGTATGTTAGCTCGTCGTGTCCGAGCAGTCGGAAAACCCGCCAGGCGGTAGCCCGCGAGCGAGCTTACGCGAAGGCGAAGTCGCGCCCGAACGCCGGACGCTGGCCGAGATTCTGGAGGCGCTCCCGACATCGCCGGGCGTGTACCTGATGAAGGACGCGCGCGGCAAGATCATCTACATCGGCAAGGCCGCGGTGCTGCGCAACCGAGTCCGCCAGTACTTCCAGCCCGCGACCGGCGACAGCCGCGACTTCGTGCCGTTGCTCGACGGCATCGTCGCCGACATCGAGACCGTCGTCACCAGCAACGAGAAGGAAGCGTTGCTGCTCGAGAACACGCTGATCAAGCGCCACCAGCCCCGCTTCAACGTCAACCTCAAGGACGACAAGAACTACCTCGTGCTGCGGCTCGACCCCGAAGCCGAGTGGCCGCGGCTGGAGGTCGTGCGCAAGCTGGGCAGCGATCGCGCGTGGTACTTCGGCCCTTACCACTCGGCGACGTCGTGCCGCGAGGCGCTGCGGGTCGTGAACCGGCACTTCCAGCTGCGTACCTGCACCGATCACGTGCTCCACAACCGCCGGCGGCCGTGCCTGCAGTATCAAATCAAACGCTGCCCCGGACCGTGCGTGCTGCCGGTGCCGCGCGAGGCGTACGCCGACCAGGTGCGCGACGTGCGGTTGTTTCTCGACGGCAAGAGTGACGAGCTGCTCGACCGCCTGCGCGGGCGCATGCGCGAGGCCGCGGTCCGCACCGACTTCGAGGTCGCGGCGGACATCCGTGACCAGATCCGCGCGCTGGAGGTGACGCTCGAAGAGCAGCGGGTGGTGTCCGGTGACTTCGTCGACCAAGACGTGTTCGGGTTCTTCCGCGACGGCATCGCGCTCGAGATCGCGGTGATGTCGATCCGCGCCGGCAAGCTGAGCGGCAACCGGACGTTTTCGTTCACCGGCCAAGAGTTCCCCGACGCCGAGCTGCTGTCGTCGTTCATCGGCCTCTATTACGACATGGGCGCGCCGCCACCCGATGAGGTGCTGCTGCCGATCGACATCGAGGACGCCGCGCTGAAGGGCGAGTGGCTATGCGAACGGCGCGCGGCGCTCGGCGGCCGCAAGAAGCGGGTCGAGGTGCTGGTCCCGCAGCGCGGCGACCGCCGCAAGCTTGTCGAGCTCGCGCAGAAGAACGCGGCCGCGGCGTTCGCCACCCGCCGCAACGCGCGCGCCGACGCCGAGATGTCGCTCGCCAAGCTGCAGAAGCGCCTCAAGTTGACGCGGCCGCCGCGGGTCATCGAGTGCTACGACGTTTCGCACCTGCAGGGCTTCGCGACCGTTGCGTCGATGGTGGTGTTCGTCGACGGCCGGCCCGACCGCACCCGCTACCGGACCTACAAGGTGCGCGCCCCGGCGTCGCCGGGCGACCGCGCCAACGACGACTTCGCGTCGATGTACGAAGTGCTGTCACGCCGCTTCCGCCGCGCGCGCGAGGGAGATGGCGCCACTTGGGGACTGCCGGACCTGATCGTCGTCGACGGCGGCAAGGGCCAGCTCGCGATGGCGCAGGCCGCCGCGCGCGACGTCGGCATCGACACGCGCCCCGGCACTGGCCTGCCCATCGTCGCGCTCGCCAAGCCGCGCGACCTGACCGTCGAGGATGCCGCGACGCCGATCGCGCCCGACGCCGATGCGCCGCCCGTGACCGACACGGCGCCACCGGTGGCCGACCCGGCCGCGCCGGTGACCGACCCGGCCGCGCCGCGGCCCGAGGTGGCCGCGCCGGCGGCGGCCGCGGCTGCCGCGAAATCGCGGCGCACCAAGTTCGATTCCGCGCCGCCGACCAGCGTGCCTGATCGCGTCTTTCTCCCCAACGCCAAGGACGCGATCCCGATCCGCGCGAGCAGCGCCGAGATGTTCGTGCTGCAGGCGCTGCGCGACGAGGCGCACCGGTTCGCGGTCAGCTTCCACCGCAGCCAGCGACGCCGAAAGACGCTGCGCTCCGCGCTGGCCGACATTCCAGGAATTGGTCCGGTTCGGCAGCGCCAACTGCTCCGGCACTTTGGCAGTGCGAAGCGGGTTCGGGAGGCAACCGCCGACGAGCTGGCGGCGGTCGCCGGAATGACCCGTCCCGCCGCCGACGCCATTGTCGCGCACTGGGCCCGCCAACCCCTCGATGCGCAACCAACTGTAAGTATTGAAAATACCGAGGGCGACCAAGCCGAGCAGCTCGCCATTGCCGACGCCTTCGCCAACGTCGACCAAGGAGACGGATAAGGATCGAATCTCAGAACCCTAAGCAGGGTTCCGAACCTCCCGCGATGCGCTCGACCGAGCAAAGCTCGGCCTCCCGCCACGCGAAAAATTTGACGCCATGTCGGAGTGGGTAGTCTGATGTAGGTAGATACCTACCCCAACCGAGGACGAATATGGCCGCCAAGACCGCCACCGAGCCGACCGCCAGAGGCACCTCCCATCGCAGCCGACGCCGCGAGGTCACGGGGATCCTGCTGCTCGCCGGAGGCCTGTTCGCCGGGCTGTCGCTGCTTTCGATGCACGCGAGCGGCGACCCTCTCATGGGCCCCGGCGGTGCGACGGTCGCGTCCGGCTTGTACGGCTTCGCCGGCCTCGGCGCCTATCTGATGGTCGCCGGCTTCCTGGTCGCGGCGGTCCGCTGCTTCCGCGCCCGACCGATGGTGGACGGGCCGCGCGAGGGGCTCGGCGCGCTGCTGCTGTTCGGCGCGGTCGCGACGCTGCTGTATCTGCCGTTCGCGGGCGAGGAGGTCACCCTTCATGGTCCCGGCGGCGTGCTCGGCGAGTGGCTGGGCGAGATCATGGCCAGCTTCATCGGCGTCTTCGGCGCCGGCCTGGGCGCGACCACGATGCTCGTCATTTCGCTGCTCATGGTCACCGAGATCACCACCCGCGAAGTGGCGGTGGTGCTGTCGTGGGCGACACGCCACGCGGCGCGCGGCATCGTCGCCGGCTCCCGCTCCAGCTTCCGCGTCATGCGCGCCGCGTTCCCCGAGAAGGACGACACCGGCGAGCGCCACCGCCGGCGTGAGCTCGAGGCATCCGATGAGTCGACGGTCGAGGAGATCGCGATTCTCGAGCCGGTGCGGCTCGCTCCGATCGAGATGGAGGACACCGAGGTCGACGCGGTGCCGCTCCCGCTGGAGCCGGAAGAGAGCGAGGGCGTCCGCGTCGGCGCCCCGCGCACCGTCCCCGACCAGATCGCGGCCGAGCGCGCCGCGATGGCCGCGATCGTCGCCGAGGTCGCGGCGGTCGAGCGCTTCGCGCCCGACGAGCTCGAGGATGCGCCGGAAACCCAGGCGGCCGAGGACGACGACGAGCCCAAGCTTTCACTGCATTTTGCGGCCCCGCCCCCCGACGCGCCCATCATCGTCGAGCCGGCGGTGGTTCGCACCGGCGACAAACCGGCCGACGGCGCGGTCCCGAAGGCCGAGGCCAAAGCCAAGACCGAGGGCAAGAGCGAGGAGGCGAAGGTCGGTTTCATCAAGCTCGGGGAGGGCGCGTTCGAGCTGCCCGGCACCGAGCTGCTCGAGTACATCCCGCCCGAGACCCGCGACACCGACAAGCAGCAGCTCTACGACATGGCCGAGCGGCTCGAGCAGGCGATGTCGAATTACGGCGTGCGCGGCAAGGTGAAGGAAATCCACATGGGTCCGGTGGTGACCATGTACGAGTTCGCGCCCGCGCCCGGCACGCGCACCGGCAAGATCGCCAACCTCGAGAAAGATCTCGCGATGGCGCTGGAGGCGCAGGCGGTCCGCATCGTCGCCCCGATTCCCGGCAAGGCCGTGGTCGGCGTCGAGGTCCCGAACCGCGGCCGCGAGACCGTCTATCTCAAGGAGATCCTGCAGGACGCCAGCTTCACCACCGCGACGTCGAAGCTGCAGGTGGGCCTGGGCAAGGACATCAAGGGCGCTCCGGTCAGCGTGAACCTGTCCAAGATGCCGCACCTACTGGTGGCGGGCACCACCGGCTCGGGCAAGTCGGTCGCGGTCAACGCCATGATCACGAGCGTGCTCTGCAACGCTTCTCCCGAAGAGGTGCGTTTCATCATGGTGGACCCCAAGATGCTCGAGCTGTCGATCTACGAGGGCATCCCGCATCTCTTGCTGCCGGTCGTCACCGACCCGAAGAAGGCCAACTTGGCGCTGCGCTGGGCGGTCGACGAGATGGAGCGACGCTACGAGATGCTCGCCAAGACCGGCGTCCGCGACATCGCCAGCTACAACGCCAAGGTGGACGGCGCCGATGCAAAGGCAGCGGCCGAAACCGAGGCCACTGCGGCGGCGCGGCGCACGGACAAGAAGATCCGCGTCGTGATCGCCGGCCCCGACGGCACCGAACAGGAAGTTGATCTCGACGCCGACTCCGAAGTGACGATGTCGGACGCCGCCGACGGCGACGCCGCGGGCATCGTCGCCTACGAGACTCCGAGCGACGAAGATCTGTCGGATCAGGCGGCGGCGGCCCAGGCCGCGCAGGAGCAGGCCGCGGCCGGCAAGGCAGAGAAGGACAAGATGACCAAGCTGCCCTACATCATCATCGTGATCGACGAGTTCGCCGACCTGATGATGGTGGCGCCCAAGGACGTGGAGACCAGCGTCGCGCGCCTGGCGCAAAAGGCGCGCGCGGCCGGCCTGCACCTCATCCTCGCCACCCAGCGGCCGTCCGTCGACGTGATCACCGGTCTCATCAAGGCCAACTTCCCTAGCCGGATCGCGCTGCAGGTGGCGTCGAAGATCGACTCCCGCACCATTCTCGACCAATCGGGCGCCGAGACCCTGCTCGGCAACGGCGACATGTTGTTCTCCGATCGCGGCACCAAGCTGCGCCGCATCCACGGCGCGTTTCTGTCGGACGACGAGGTCCACCGCGTGGTCGACTTCCTCAAGCAGCAGGCCAAGCCGATCTACGACATGGACATCCTCAAGCCGCGCGACGAGGAGGGCGAGGACGGCGCCGGCCCGGTCGACGACTTCCACGACGAGCTCTACGATCAGGCGATCGCGATCGTGTGCGAGACGCGCCAGGCGTCGGTGTCGTACGTGCAGCGCCGGCTGCAGATCGGTTACAACCGCGCCGCGCGTATGGTCGAGCGCATGGAGAAGGACGGCATCGTCGGCCCCACGAACGGTGCCAAGCCACGCGACGTCCTCGCCCCGCCGGGTGAGTACCTCCAGCACGCGAGTTAGCGCGGCGCTGGGGGCGGCTGCCGCCCCCAGCGGGCCCCCCACCAGGGCGCGACGAGAGCCGGGGCCGGATGCTGCTCGACGAGCGGCGTCTCCGGCGGGCGCGGGGTCCCCACGCGCGTCTTCGCGCGTGGGGTGCGGCTATGCCCGCCTCCGATCCACCCGGAACGGCTGCGAATCGCGCGCGGTATCCGCGCGTCAAAGTGTAGAGTCCGAATGAAGATGCCGACCTTTCTCGCTACGTTGTTTGCTGCGGCTGCGATGTACAGGGCGGCGGCGTCCGCGCCCGCGCCGCCTGCGGCGCCCGCCCGCCTGGACGTCAAGGCGGTGACCGCGGAGGTCCAAAAGCGCTACGACGGGGCCGCCGACTTCCGGGCGCGGTTCTCGCAGACGCTGACCAGCGCCGCGATGGGCCGCAAGACCAGCTCATCGGGTGAGGTCGCGTTCAAGAAGCCGGGCCGCATGCGCTGGGACTACACCCAACCCGACAAGTCGACCTACGTCACCGACGGTGGCGTGCTGTGGCTCTACGAACCCGACGACCGGCAGGCGTTCAAACAGGACCTCAAGGGCTCGCAACTACCCGCCGCGCTCGCATTCCTCACCGGCAAGGGCAAGCTGGCGTCGGAGTTCGACATCGCTTTCGCCGACAAGTCCGGCCGGGGCGGGCCGGGCGACTACGTGCTGGCGCTGTCGCCGAAGGCCGCCGAGGCGCAGGTCAAGACCATCGTGTTCGTGGTCGACCCGCGCACGTTCGACGTGCGCGAGAGCGTCATCACTGACGGTCAGGGCAACGTCAACGACATCGTGTTCGCGGACATCCGCGTCAACACGAAGGTCCCCGACACCCAGTTCAAGTTCTCGCCCCCCGCCGGCGTCCGCGTCATCGACACCGCCAAGCTCGGCAAGTAGGCGGGTCAGATCGCGTCGAGCGTAGCGCGGCTTTGCCGCGCGGAGCTCATCGCGGGAGGGTTTGGGAACCCTCCCAGGGTTCCCATCAAAATCGCAGCGTCATCACCCCGCCGGTGAGGCCGGGGGAAACGACGGGGACCAGCGCCATGGTCGGGGCCTGCTTCTTCTCGCCGCTGCCGAAGATCAGCGGGTAACCGGCGATGCCGGCGCCGATGAGACAGCCAGCGGTCACGAACAAGCCGACGTTGGTGAAAAGCGCGTAACGGCGGCCCTTGTTCGCCAGGTCGTCCAGCTTGGCCTGGTTGCCGGCTGCGGTGTTGTTGTACTCGCTCTCGGTCTTGAGCTCGAGGATGCCGAACGTCACCGCACCGATGATGCCCACCCCCGCGCCCACCAGGAACAGCTTGGTGAGCAGCATTCGCGTCGGCGTCATGTCCGCGGTGAACATGTTGGACGCCGCGCTGTCGCCCGCCGGCGCGGTGCCGCCGAGGTCGACCGCGGTCTCCTCGTTCTCGCCTATCGTCACCGGTTTCGAGACTTGCTTGCCGGTCGGGTAGGTCGCCTCGAGGATGTAGTCGCCTTTGGGGATGCTGTAAATCGTGAGCGGCGCGGTGCCGAAGTACCGCCCCTCCAAGTAGACCTTCACCTTGGCCTCCGGCGGCGCCTTGACCGCGACCCGGCCCAGGCCCTCGGCGTTGGGCGACGCGAAGTGAACGTGGCCCAGACTGTCGGTCTTGGGCGCGTCCTGATCCTTCTCGATGATGCGCTTCGGCTTCTCCGTGTCGCCAGCCTGCGCGGCGGCCGGACCCGGCGTTTTTTCCTCGTCCGTCGCTTGTTGCGCGGGCCCGTCGTCGGAGACCTTCTTCTTCTTGGCCCAAGCCGGGCCCGATCCCAACAGGAACACGCCGCCCACGACCATCGCGAGCACACGGACATCTGAACGCGTCATGTAGTTCCTCACTTGGAGAAGTTGGAGGCGGACGTCGGTTGGAGGCCGACAGTGTACGCCCATTTCATAAAAAGCGTCCCCCATCTGTCAACCCCCACTTTTCCCCCGCCCCGTCGGGAACCTCCCGGAAAAGTTCGGGTATTGGCGCGTCAGCGCACCCGCATCGGCACGCCGCTCACCATCAACACCACCGACTGCGCGCGCTCGGCCAGAATCTGATTCGCGATCCCCGCCAGGTTGACCACCCGCCGATCGTTCGCGTTCGCCGGGATGGGCCCGAACCCGATCTCCGTGGTGACGACCACGACCGGCGTCGCCGACCGATACAGTTTGTCCGCGAGCTCGTCGACCTCGCCGGTTAGCTCCACCTCGCCGCGCGTGTCCGCGCCCTCCAGCCGGTTTTGCAACCAGAACGCGAACCGGTCGATCACCGCCGCGCCAAACCCCGCCAGTGCCGCCGGGTCGACCGCCGTCACCAACTTCGGCGGCGCCTCGATCAACTTCCAGGTCGCCTCCTGGTCGCGCCGGTGCCGCGCCAGCCGCGCCTTCAGCTCGTCGTCACCATCGATGTGGGGCGCGATGTAAAGCCACGGCGGCGGCCCCAGCTCGGAGGCCCGCCCGAGCGCGTACTCCGACTTCCCCGAGCGGAACCCCCCAGTGACGAAGGTGTACATCTCTCCACGCTATCGAATCCGCGGGAGACGCGGAAGCCCCTCCCGCGATTCGAAGCCCAGCGTCAGCTGCAGCCGGACGTCGTGCCGCAGTTGACGCATTTGTGGCAGCTGCCGTTGGGGATCATGATCGATCCACATTCGGGGCAAGTCGGCGCGTCGGTGCGGGCGATGAAGCTGTAATTGCCGTTGCCGGTGTGGGCGGTGCCCCCATTGCCGTTGGCGTGACCGTTCTTGCCGTTGGTCTTGCCGTTGACCCGGGGCGAAACGTCGACGACCTCCACCCTCTGCGCGGCCGCGACCACGTCGCCGACGCGGTCGATCTGCGGCGCCGCCGCGAGCGCGGCCGGCTCCGCCGCTGCCTCGGTTTGCACCACCTGGGTCTCGCGCACGAACTTCGACCCGAGCCACCGGAACAGGTAGTCCATGATCGAGCTCGCGCGGGGGATGTCGGGGTTCTCGGTGAAGCCGTAAGGCTCGAACCGCGTGCGCGAGAACTTGTCGCAGAGCAGCCGAAGCGGCACACCGTGCTGCAGCGCCAGCGAGATCGCGGTCGCGAAGCTGTCCATCAGGCCTGAGATCGTCGAGCCCTCCTTGGCCATCTTCACGAAGATCTCGCCCGGCTCACCGGTCTCGTACATGCCGACGTGGATGTAGCCCTCGTGCCCCGCCACCGCGAACTTGTGCGTGAACGATTGCCGCTCGTCGGGCAGCTTCCGCCGCACCGCCGCCGGCGGGCCGTTCTTGACCGGCTCCGCCAAAACCGCGCCCGCTCCCCCCTTGATGAGCCCCGGGTCGGTCTTGCTCGTCGACAGCGGCTGCGTGCGCTTGCAGCCGTCGCGGTAGACCGCCACCGCCTTGAGGCCGAGCTTCCACGACTCCATGTACGCGTCCTGGACGTCTTCCACCGTCGCGTCGGGCGGCAGGTTAACGGTCTTGGAGATCGCGCCCGAGATGAACGGCTGCGCCGCCGACATCATGCGGATGTGCCCGAGGAAGTGAATCGACCGCGTGCCGTTCGCTGCCCGAAACGCACAATCGAACACGGGAAGATGTTCGGGCTTGAGTCCAGGAGCGCCCTCGATGGTTTCCTCGGTGTCGACGTACTCGACGATCGCCTTGACCTGTCCGTCGTCGTAACCGAGGTGAGACAGCGCCTCGGTCAGCGTGTTGTTGACGATCTTGATCATGCCGCCGCCGACCAGCCGCTTGTACTTGATGAGCGCGATGTCCGGCTCGATGCCGGTGGTGTCGCAGTCCATCATGAAGCCGATGGTCCCCGTGGGCGCCAGCACCGTCGCCTGCCCGTTGCGGTAGCCGTACTGCTTGCCGACCGCGAGCGTCTGATCCCACGCGTCGCGCGCGGCATCGAGCATCGCTCCCGGCACCGCGGTGGCGTCGATCTTGTCGACCGCGCGTCGATGTTTGTTCATCACCGCGATGAACGATTCCTGGTTCTCGGGGTAGCCCTCGAACGGTCCGGTGACGTCGCGCGAGATCACCGCGCTGGTCCGGTACGCCCACCCCGTCATCAGCGCCGTGATCGTGCCCGCGTACGCCCGCGCCTCGGCGCTGTCGTAGGGCAGCCCGCGCGACATCAGCAGCGCGCCCAGGTTCGCGTAGCCGAGGCCGAGCGGCCTGAAGCGATGCGAGTTCTCCTCGATCTTCTTGGTCGGGTACTTGGCGTTCCCGACGATGATCTCCTGCGCGAGGATGGTGAGCTCGACCGCGCGCTTGAACGACTCGATGTCGAATTCCCCAATTGAACTGTCTTGCTTCGCGTCGACGAACTTGCGCAGGTTCAGCGACGCCAGGTTGCAGGCCGAGTCGTCGAGGTACATGTACTCGCTGCACGGATTCGACGCGTTGATGCGCGCCGTACCCGCCGACGTGTGCCAGGCGTTGACCGTGGTGTCGTACTGCAGCCCGGGGTCGCCGCACTCCCACGTCGCCTCGGCGATCGCCCGCCACAGCGCCCGCGCCTTGTAGGTATCGACCGGACGCCCGTCGCGGATCGCGTGAGTCTGGAAATCCTGGTCCTTCTGCACCGCCTCCATGAACTCGTCGGTGACGCGCACCGAGTTGTTCGAGTTCTGGAAGAACACCGACTTGTACGCCTCGCCGTCGAACGACCCGTCGTAGCCGGCGTCGATCAGCGTCCACGCCTTCTTCTCTTCCTTCGACTTGCAGGAGATGAAGTCCTCGATGTCGGGGTGGTCGACGTTGAGGATCACCATCTTCGCCGCGCGCCGGGTCTTGCCGCCCGACTTGATCACGCCCGCGAACGCGTCGAACCCGCGCATGAAGCTGACCGGGCCACTGGCGGTGCCGCCGCCCTGGAGCAACTCGCGCGACGACCGGATCGGCGACAGGTTGGTGCCCGTACCCGAGCCGTACTTGAACAGCATGCCTTCGGTCTTCGCGAGGCCGAGGATCGATTCCATGGTGTCGTCGACGCTGTTGATGAAGCACGCCGAGCACTGCGGCTCGGGCTCGATGCCGACGTTGAACCAGACCGGCGAGTTGAACGCCATCTTCTGCTCGACCAGCAGATGCTTGAGCTCGGCGTTGAAGACCAGCGCCGACGCCTCGTCCGCAAAGTAGCGGTCGCCGTTCTTGCTGCGCAGGCCCCAGTTCGTGATCGTGTCAGCCACCCGCGACACCAGCTGGCGCACCGAGCGCTCCCGCTCGGGCGTCCCGATGACGCCCCGGAAGTATTTTTGGACCACCACGTTGGTCGCGGTCTGGCTCCAGCTCTTGGGCACCTCGACGTCGCGCTGCTCGAACACCATCTTGCCGTTCTCACCCGTGATGGCCGCTGTCCGAAGCTCCCATTCCACCCCGGCGAAACCGTCGTCGCCGGGCGAGGTGAAGTAGCGCGTCAACTTCATGCCATGGGGCGCGGCTGGCAGCTTGTTGGCGGCCGCTGTTGCTCCCGCCTTGCCAGCCTTGGAGGTGGCGACAGATGGCACGGACCCTTGGGCGCGGCCATTTCGGCTTTTTCGGACGTCGTGCTTTTCGAGCATTGAATCTCCCTCCCCGGCGAAGAGCTGGTGAAAGCTTGGGCACCAAAACGGCGCCTCGCAGCGTTCTAAGTCAATCCGCAAAAAAACACAACATATTGTGTACTGAACACAGGTTCACTCCATATCTTGTGGAAAAACAGTGGATACGAAGTGGACTGGGCTGTGGGTGGGCTGTTGAGCCCGGGCACATTCCGCAGAGGGTGCCCCACGATAAACGAGACTCCAGATTATCCTCTGGGGTGCGAGTGAAAGCAAGTACGTTGCAACACGTGACTAGCGGTATATGGTCACGGAGCGCGGCGCCAACACTGAAAGGTGAGGCTAAACTGGGCGCCATGATTTTCTCTAAGCACCGCGCGACCGGCGATCACTCTCTGGAGCTTCGCGCTGGGGAGCTTCGCGCTGGGGAGCTTCGCGGGGCGAGGCCGCGCGCGCGCCGGGCTGGGTTGATCCTCGTACTGATCGCTGCCGCGTTCTCGGCCGGGCTCGTGTTCGCGCCGCCGCTTGCGGCCGGGCGTTTCAACCCGTACCAGAAGCTGGGCGTGTTCACGAAGGTGCTGTCGTACATCGAAGGCCACTACGTCGAAGACATTTCGGAGACCGACCTCATGTACGGCGCCGCGCGCGGACTCACCGACGTGCTCGACCCGCACTCGCGGTTCATGGACCCCGAGGAGTACGGGCGGCTCAAGAAGGAGACCGAGGGCAACGAGCAGATCGAGGGCATCGGCATCGACGTCGAGAAGCGCAAGAACCGGTTCGTGATCATCTCGCCGATAGACGGCTCGCCGGCGGCAAAGGCCGGCATCGAGCCGGGCGACGTGATCCGGCGCGTCGACGGTGCCGAGATGTCGACGCTCGAGTTCGACGACGCGGTGTCGCGGCTGCAGGGCCCGGCGGGCAGCGAGGTGGTGCTCACCATCGACCGCCGCGGGCGCGAGCTCACGTTCCGCATCAAGCGCGCGCGTTACGAGGTCAAGGCGGTCGAGGGGCGCATGCTGGAGGGCGGCGTCGCGCTGATCAAGATCCGCGTGTTCTCGTCGACCACCGACGGGACGCTCGGCGATCTGCTGGAGCAGATGTCCGGCAAGAGCAAGGGCCTCAAGGGGTTGGTGCTGGACCTGCGGCGAAATCCGGGCGGGCTTCTCGATCAAGGGATTCGGGTCGCGGATCGATTCGTGGGCGAGGGGCTCATCGTGAAGACCGTCGGCAAGGCCGGGCACGTGATGGACGAGGCCAAGGCCCACAGCCGCGGGACCTGGTCCGGTTTCCCGATGGTGGTGCTGGTCGACGGCGCGACCGCGTCGGCGGCGGAGATCGTCGCGGGCGCGTTACAGGATCACGGGCGCGCCGTGGTGCTCGGCACGCAGACGTTCGGCAAAGGATCGGTGCAAACGGTGATCGATCTCGACGGCTGCGGTGGCAAGCCTTGCGGCCTCAAGCTGACGGTGGCGCGCTACTACACGCCCAACGGGCGGTCGATTCAGGGCCAGGGCATCACGCCCAACATCGTGGTCGAGGCCACCGCGCCGCCGGCTGACGCGAGCGAGGGCGAAATGCCGCGCGAGCGCGACCTCCACAAGCGGCTGCGCAACGAGCAGGGCGAGAAGTCGTTGCCCCTGCAGCGCCTCGACGACTACCAACTGCAGATGGCGGTCGACTATTTGCGCTCGTGGTCCGTGTTCTCGCAGCAGGTCGGGAAGAAGTAGAGGGACGCTTGCTTTTGACGGCGAAGTGAGGTTTTCTCCGTCGACGTCGTCGCGAAAGCGCGCGCCCCCACAAGGAGGAGCACATGTCTTCCGGATTCTCGCCCCAAGGAGGGATGGACGAGTACCAGCGCCTGATGGCCGAGCGGGCCGGAGAGGCGAAGCGGAAGCGCACCATCTTCCTGGTGGTGGCGCTGGCCGCGGTGGGCGGTGGCGCCTACTTCTTCAAGCAGAGCTCCGGCAAGGCCAAGGCCGCGCAGGAAATGAAGGACGCCGGCGGTCGCTTCGCCGAGCGTGACACCACCGACATGGGCGCGTTCTGGAACTGCGTCATGAGCAGCCAGGTCAACATCGGCCAGTTCGCCGGCGTCGATCAGATCCAGCAGCGGATCGAGAGCGCGTACTTCACCCAGCAGAAGACGTTCTCGGACCATCTGACGACCGAGTGCATCCCGAAGCTGGAGGCGGCGCGGGGAGCGGTCTCGGGCCTGTCGACCGACCTGCCGGCGGCGCTCAAGCCGCCGCTCGAGAAGTACGTCGCAACCCTGCCCAAGCTGCAAGAGGGGCTCGAGAGCTACGCGGAGAAGTTGAAGTCGCGCGGCGCGACGAAAGACGTCGACCAGTCGATCCAGGAGGTCGGCGCGGCGTTTTCGCCCGAGCCGAGCGCCGAGTCGGTGGCGTTCGAGAAGTTCCTGGTGTGCGCGATTCCGGAGCTCGACAAGAAGAAAGAGATCCAGGACGTGCTGCAGTTCCTGGCCGACACCTGCAAGAAAGATCCGGTCGCGTTCATGACCAAGGTGCGCGCGGATTGCGGTGGACTGGTTTCCAACGTCGACAAGGACGCGAAGCCGTCCCCCTCGAAGACGTTCAAGGCCAACGCCAAGAAGTTCTACGAGGAGGACCAGCGCCAGCTGCAGGCGTGGGAGTACTGCGGACGCAAGTCGCGCAAGGGCAAAAAGGTGGAGGACCTCGGCCCCTTCCTCAGCGCCACCGGTGACTACATGGAGGCGCGACACGAGGTCGCGCGCACCGCGCAGGAAGAAGCGGCGCGCATCATGGGACTGGCGCTGCCGCCTGAGCGGGAGAAGACGCCAGGAGCGCCGGGCGCACCGGGCGCACCCGCGAAAGAATAGTCGCGCCAGCCGCGCGCTTAGCGCTCGGCTAAGCGCTCGGCTAGCGCTAACGTCGTTCACTTAGACCGACGCCCCGCGCGCCGCCAACAAGCGGCAGGTGGCGATGGCTAGACCGCGACCTTCGCGCCGCGCGTAGCGGGGGTCGCGCGCTCACTGACGATCTCCGGGGCGCACCTCACCCTGTTTCGCGCG